>CETZ01000794.1_pt1 | contig 120608 bp, 114 predicted proteins | sample 531441 | NCBI WGS metagenome assembly CETZ01 (sample SAMEA2623098, study PRJEB7988) | marine metagenome | isolation source: saline water (ENVO:00002010), including | reverse complement strand
TCTGGTTCAGCAGAATGAAATCGCCCGCCGCCGGGTGAATGAAATGATTACCCGCCTGCAGACTCTGGAGCGCAACAGTGGCTGAAACATCCAAAACCATCAGTCTGAATATTCTCGAACGTGAGTACCGCGTGAACTGCCCGGCGGGTGCTGAGGAAGAACTGCGCGAAGCCGGCCGTTACCTCAACGATAAGATGTCTGAGATCAAGCAGGCCAGTTCCAACGCCGGTAAAGTGCTGGGAACAGACCGTATTGCGGTGATTGCTGCGCTGAACATCGCCCATCAGTTGCTGTCCGCTGAGGGTGAGCACAGCGGCGCCGGAAAAGACATCAGCCGTCTTTGCGACCGCATTGATCAGGTGCTGAGTCAGGAGTCCCAGCTGGAGCTCTGAGTACTGACTTCCGCCGGTAAAAAAAGATTACAAAAATTTAAAGGATTTAACATGACAGGGACGGGGACAGTATTGTTATACTGATCTTGCTCCCTGGAGTGCCAGTCGGCAAAGACCTCGAGCCGATGCGTATTACCCAGGCAGGTTTCACTCGCTGTTGTGAGCATGTCCGCACGTACGGAAAGCCTGATTCAGTGATCAGACCCGCCACCTTGAACCAGAGGGTTCAAGGGCTTTGACCGACAATTGGCACTGCAGTGGGCTTTATCTATTCCCATGAATAATTCCCTGTTTAATACCCCCGCAACGCGCACATCCCTGCGCCGTGACATGCGTCGTCTGCGTCGCGCTGTTCCCCATGCCGAAGCACAGCGTGCAGGCCGTAACCTGCTGAAACAATTACGCCGTTACCCCTCCTTTCTGGCCTGTCGCCGGGTGGCCGTGTATCTGAAAAATGACGGTGAAATTGATTGCCGCTGGTTAATCGATGATCTGCAGCGCCGCGGTTGCGAGGTGCTGTTACCGGTGCTGCATCCGTTGCGTCCGGGTCACCTGAGTTTTATCCGCTATACCCGGCACACGCCGATGAGAATGAACCGTTTTGGTATTGCTGAGCCGGACTTCCGCTACGGTGTGAGAGTGCCTGCGCGGTTTATCAGTCTGATCTGTCTGCCGTTGGTAGCGTTTGACGGAGACGGGAACCGGTTGGGAATGGGCGGGGGGTTTTATGATCGCACTCTGGCGTTCATGGCTGCTGAAAAAAGCCGCAGACCCGTGCTGGCGGGATGTGCGTATCACTTTCAGCAGGTGACACGGCTGCCTGTGGAAAGCTGGGACATTCCACTACAGATGATAGTGACAGACAAAAACCTGATCCGCTGCTCAGCGGATACTGGCTTCTGATATCGCGTAACGTGGCTCGGCGCTCTCGCTGTAGGCAATCCCGGTAATCATAGAACCGGCGGTTACGAGTGCGGCGATAAACAGCAATACGTCAAACTGCTTCATTTTTTATGCTCTGAAACTTGTCCACTGACGGCTTCGCGGTCAGACTGCGGCCATTGATTAATCATTGCTTAGCAAGTCACAGGCCACTCCCGGAGAAGGGCATGAATTACTGGTTGCTAAAATCGGAGCCGGACACATTCTCTTACAACGATTTAGAGAATGCACCAGAAAATAGCACTGTTTGGGATGGTGTGCGTAATTATCAGGCCCGAAATATCCTACGGGATGACATAAAAGAGGGCGATCTGGCCTTTTTTTACCACTCCAGCTGCAAAATCCCGGGTATAGCCGGGATCTGCACCGTGACTGAGCGGGGCCTTGCTGATCCAACGGCTTTCGATCCTGAGTCAGCGTATTTTGATCCGAAATCCAGTCCGGATTCACCACGCTGGATCACCATAAAAGTGCGTGCTGAATCTGCACTGAAACGATTCATTTCTCTTTCTGAAATGCGCTCATGTGAAGCATTGCAGGAAATGGTATTACTGCGGGCCGGACGTCTGTCCGTTCAGCCCGTGACCGCTGAGCAATGGAATTTTATTCTCAGGCTGGCGTCACAACCGACGCCCTGAACAGGACCTTGTCATGATCCGCCCGGTTTACACGGAAACGCCCCGGCCGCTGCGCCATTTTCTGCTTCTGACCCTGCTGTTAAGCGCGGCTTTCAGCCTGGGCGGTTGCGCCACCCGCACCGCGACACAGGGTTACCTTTACGGTTTTCCTCTGGTGATGATGGATGAAACCCGTGAAAACCTCACCGGCCCTGACCGGGTCTGTGGTTTCGGCGCGGACATTAACCGCTTTGCTTATGTCGGCGAGATTCCCGGGCCGGACTTCCGCGTTGTGGTCCGTCCGAATGTTGATACCCTGTATGCCTCCGCCATGCTCGACCTGTCACAGGGGCCGATGCAGCTGGATATGCCGGATATCGCCGATGGCCGCTATGTGCTGATGGCCCTGCTGGACGCCTGGTCCAACAACTTTTACGGTATCGGCACTCAGACCAACGGCAATAAAGAAAGCCACTATCTGATTGTGGGTCCCGACTGGGAAGGCGAGGCACCGGATGGCCTGACTCTGGTGGAGTCGCCGACCAATCTGGTGTGGATCATCGGCCGTACCGAAGTGCGTAACCGCGATGATGTGGCCGCGGCCCATGCACTGCAGCAGCAGTTTGTGCTGAGCCCATACGGGCATGAGCTGCCGCCGCCCTCTCAGGATGTGCACTGCATTGATGCTGTGGAAAAAGAATCCACCGAAGATCTGGTGAAACAGCTGAGCGGGCCGGATTTCTTTGCCCGGATGGCCGACCTGATGCGGGCTAATCCGCCGCGCCACTGGGATGGTCCGATCATCAGCCGGCTGGCCGGTATTCATGTTGAGCCTCTGCGCCGTGAAGCCTTCCTTGATCGCGAAGTGCTGGACCGTGACCTGCTTAACCGTGGACGCGATCTGGGACAATGGACCCTGCGCACATCGGAGGGTTTTCTGTCTCTGAATAAAGGATGGTCACCTTCTCCGCGGCGCATCAAACTCGGCGATTACCGCGACCGTTACCTCGTACGTGCCGTGGTGGCTGAAATCGGCTTCGGCGCCAACCGCAACGAATTCGCCACCTACCAGAATACCGTGCGCGATAAAGGCGGTCTGAAGCTGAAGGGCTCGTCGGATTATGAAATCCGCTTTGCGCCAGGCGAGCTGCCGCCGGTGGATGCTTTCTGGTCGATCACGGCCTATAGCGAAACCGGTTATCTGGTGAAAAATGACGCCGCCGAAGCAGCGGGACTTACGCGTTATGCATTGGGAACCAATTCCGACCTTGAGACCGCAGAAGATGGCAGTGTCACCCTCTATCTCTCTCATAACCTGCCCGAGGGTGTTCCTCTGAGTAACTGGCTGCCGGTTCCGGAAGGCCGTTTTGCGCTGACGCTGAGAATGTACGCGCCAGAGGAGCCGGTACTGAATGGTCAATGGCAGGCACCGCCGGTAAAACGCATAAAAGGCGGGTTCTGAGTACAGGACGAAGGATGTGACGAATCGGGCCAGAATTGTCCGGTTTGTCCAAAGTCCCGGCAGGTTCAGACCCCCGAACTATACTGCTTATTAACAAAAATAAAAAAAGCAGTAGAAGATTCATGACCGTAAATAATGAAAATTGCGTATCCCGCAATCCGTCAGTGCTGTCTCTGAAGTCCATCTGGAAACAGCCGCTTATTCTGATTCTCCGCACTCTGCTGTCCGTTGCTCTGGCTGCGCCTGTTGCTGCAGAGGTTCGTACGTCCGAAACACAGGATATCGCAGAAGAAGGCTACATCTACGGCTTTCCTATTCTGTTGATGGATGAAACCCGTGATGCTTTCACCGGAGAAAGCCGTTCCTGTGATCTCAGTGCGGACATCAATACTTTCCATCACGTCTACCAGCTGCCGGATACCGAATTCCGCGCCGTGGTGCGCCCGAATGTGGATACCCTCTACTCGGCTGCCATGCTGGATCTGTCTGACGGGCCGATGCTGCTGGATATGCCGGCGGTGGCAGACCGTTATGTACTGATGGCACTGCTGGATGCGTGGTCGAATAACTTCGCCGGTCTGGGTACCCAGAGCCACGGTACCGGTGAGGGGCATTACTTCATCACGGGTCCGGAATGGAGTGGTACAACCCCGGTGGGTTACACCCGGGTGAAAGCGCCGACCGATTTTGTCTGGATCATCGGTCGCACCGAAGTCTGGGCAGATGAAGATCTCACGGATGTGAACAGCCTGCAGGACCGCTTTGTTATCAATCTTTACCGCAGCCGTGGAAATGAGCGTACGCGCTTCAAATGCGAAGACCGCAGCGAACCGGAAGAAGTGGTGAAGAAACTGAGTGGTGAAGAATTTTTCACCAGACTTGATATGCTGATGCGGGAATACCCTCTGGCTGGTCAGGATCAGGAGATGATTGAAAAGCTGGCCCGAATCAATGTCGGCCCGCTGGCTCAGAGCAAAGTAAAAGCACTCAGCTTTGAGCAGAAGCGTGATCTCGACAAAGGCCGTGAGGCTGCACAGTCGCGCATTGATAAAGCCATCGTTGCAATGGGCAGGGGCTCGGCCTGGTCGCCATCACCGAACCGGGTGCCGCTGGGTGAATACGGTGAGGATTACTTTGTCCGTGCTGTCGTTGCTCAGGTCGGTTTTGGTGCGAACCGTGGTGAATTCGCCGTGTACGAGAACGCCACCCGCGACTCCGATTCGGATCTGCTGAGCAGTGACTCGACGTATACCCTGACCTTCGCCCCGGGAGAAGAGCCGGATGTGGGTGCCTTCTGGTCAGTGACAGTGTATAACCCGGACGGTTTTCTCAGCACCAATGAGCCCTCTGAAGCACTTGGCTTCACCCGCTACGCGGTCGGCAGCAACACCGGACTGCAGTATGAAGATGATGGCAGCCTGATTATCTATATGTCGGCCAACCCGCCGGAGGGTGTGTCTCTGTCTAACTGGCTGCCGGTTCCGGAAGGTAACTTTGAGGCGACCCTGCGGATGTATGACCCGGCCTCTGAGATCCTCAGCGGTGACTGGCAACCGCCGAAAATTGTCCGTACCGGCAGCGCCTACTGATCCTGTTTCCTGTCTGGCAGATAACATAACGGCACCGCTTAAGGTGCCGTTTCTGTTTCCGGGTATCTTCTCCCCTCTGAACATCCCTCCGGTTCTCCTGCTGAGGTGCCCGATGGCACGTGCAGGTTCACGAGAGGGTGCCGGGCCTCCCAGTTCCGGATTTTTTGTGCCCCGGGATGGAGCATAAAAGTAAAGGCGATGGCTGGTTAAGACCCTGACTAATGGTATCTTCTGACACCACATTTTGAGACTTAGACCACTGTTCTCAGGTATTTTGGGGACAGAATGGCTCTCTTTGAGCCACTTTAATAAAAACTGCATAAATCGTCTTGGCCGCCTTTAACCCTGCGAATAGCCGACTAAACTTTCTGGTACAAAAATAACAAACAATGGACGTTGTTTTATGCATACCCAAGGAAAGGGCGGTCTCCGTCAAACCCGCAGAACCTTCTTCAAAACCGTTAACGCACGAACGATTTCTGCCAGCCTGCTGGTGGTGTTCGCCTCTGTACTGAGTCATACGGCAGCAGCCGGTCTGTTTCGTCCGGATGTCTCCTACGTGGCTTCTGAAGGCTATATCTATGGCTTCCCCATTCTGTTGATGGATGAAACCCGTGATGCCTTTATCGGCCCGAACCGTGATTGTGACAACGGCGATGATGTAAATACCTTCCACCACGTGTACGACATCCCCGGCCCGAACTTCCAGGCTGTGGTCCGGCCGAATGTGGATACCCTGTACTCGAGTGCCATGCTGAATCTGTCGCGCTCACCAATACTGCTGGACATGCCGGCCGTACCTGACCGTTATGTGCTGATGGCCCTGCTGGATATCTGGACCAATAATTTTGCCGGACTCGGTACTCAGTCTCATGGCGATGGGGAAGGACACTACTTCATCACCGGCCCGAACTGGGAAGGTGGCGATGATGACGTACCAGAGGGTTATATTCAGGTTCCTTCTCCGACCGACTTTGTCTGGGTTATTGGCCGGACGGAGATCAAAGAGGGCGAACCGCTGCAGGTGGTTAATGACATTCAGGATCAGTATCAGCTGCGGCCTTATCTGAATATCGGCCTCGAGCCACCACAGGTGAACTGTACCCAGCGTAAGCAACCGGAAGAAGTAGTCAAAGACCTGAGTGCCCGTGAGTTCTTCACCCGTCTTAACCGTCTGCTCAGAGAGGCTCCGCGCAGCTCCCTGGATGAGAATCTGCTGAAGCGGCTGGCGCTGATCAATGTCGGTCCGGATTCAACGGCCACGGTCGCTTCCCTGAATTACTTTGCTCAGAGAAGTCTGGAGGATGGAGCGTACAATGCTCAGTCTGCTCTGGATCTGGTGATCGCCGGATTGGGAGCCCAGCGCAAATGGGGGCCGGACCCGAAAATGATCCCACTTGGGGACTTTGGGGATAAATACTTTATCCGGGCGGTGGTTGCACAGCTGGGCTTCGGTGCCAACCGGGGTGAGTTTGCGGTCTACCAGAACCTGACGCGGGATGAGAACTTCCGCCTGCTGAGCGGTGACTCTCACTACACTCTGACCTTCCCTCCGGGCACTGAGCCGCCGGTGCGGGCATTCTGGTCCATCACTGTGTACAACAAAGCAGGTTTCCTGGTGAAGAATGATGCGGCGGAAGCATTGGGTGTGACGGGCATTCAACGTTACGCGGTCAGCAGCAATACGGGCCTGACGTACGAACCGGATGGCAGTCTGATTATCCATATGGCGACCGAGCCACCGGCGGGTGTCCCATTGTCTAACTGGCTACCGGTTCCGGATACCAACTTTGAAGTAACGCTGCGTATGTATGACCCGATGGATCCGATTCTCGAAAGCGAGTGGTCTGCTCCTATGATCGTACGCGAAGGCTCAGCTTACTGAGCCTGGCGCAGACGTTCGGCGATATGGCCGTACATGATCTGCTGTTTTGCGGCACCATCATTCACCAGATGGTGCCGTCCGTCCGGAATCATAACCAGCTCCCGTGACGGAAACTTCTCCTGCAATACCTGCATGTTGTGTTGCCAGTCCACCGTCTCATCATGGTCGCCCTGAACAACCATAGGTGCGATCAGGCTTGCCGGTTGGGCTTCTATAAAGCGCACCCATTTCAGCATGGCGCCAACCCATTTCACACTCAGCTTCTCTGCCTGTAACGGGTCGTGACTGCCAACAAACTCGATAAACTGCAGATCGGTGGATGAATTCACCACGCCACGCCTGAGGTGAGAAATCACAGGACTGATCAGCGGATGCAGAACCCGTGCTTTGCGCCATCCTCTGGGGCGGATCAGAGGGGCCAGCAGGAAAATATCCCGGAAGGGGTTCTGTCCGGGCGTGATACGGTGCTTGAGCAGGTAATTCACCAGAATGGCGCCGCCGGTACTCTGACCGAAGGCAAACAGGGGCGCAGCCGTGTGTCCCTGTACCTGTGTCAGTAGCTGAGTGAACACATCATCGTATAACTGGAAGTCACGTATCGCCGCAGGTTCACCATCGGCCAGTCCATGACCCGGTAAATCAAAAGCCACCACATCGAGCCCCTGCGACAGGCAGAAAGAAATCAGACTGGTGTAGAGCCCGACGTGATCGTAATAACCATGCACCATCAGTGCGGTACCACGACTGCTGCTCTGGTTACGCCAGTAATGCACGGGTATACGGAATTCACCCAGTGGCATAAAGCCACAGTGATGATGAGCGGCCTTATCAAAGCGCAGCTTGTAGTAATCCAGATAGGCGTCGAGCTGTTCGCCCTGACTGTCTGGCAGAGTCTGCCAGTCGAAGTCCCCGAATTCACGGATCAGGGCTTGTCTGTCCCAGTTCATAATCGGTTGAGTATCCTCATGATGATGCAGCCAGTGGTGCTATCGGTGAAACCACCACTTTATGCTCAGTATAGCGACAGCACGAAGTCGGGACACCTGCAGCTTTGGGAGGCTGGTCAGGAACAGGGGGGCGCAAAGCACAGCACCCGGGAAACGACAGGCAATAAAAAAGGGCCTCGTAGGGCCCTTTCTCAGCTCAGATATAATCTTTATCAGATTACACAGAGTAGACCATGTCGTACTCAACCGGGCCCGAGAGTGTTTGTGCTCAACGAGCACAGCACCCGGGAAATGACGGGCAATAAAAAAGGGCCCCGGAGGGCCCTTTCTCAGCTCAGATATAATCTTTAGCAGATTACACAGAGCAGACCATGTCGTACTCAACCGGGCCCGAGAGTGTTTGTGCTCAGCGAGCACAGCACCCGGGAAACGACAGGCAATAAAAAAGGGCCCCGGAGGGCCCGTTCTCAACTCAGATATAATCTTTATCAGATTACACAGAGCAGACCATGTCGTATTCAACCGGGCCCGAGAGAGTGTTTGTGCTCAACGAGCACAGCACCCGGGAAACGACAGGCAATAAAAAAGGGCCCGGGAGGGCCCTTTCTCAACTCAGATATAATCTTTATCAGATTACACAGAGTAGACCATCTCGTATCCAACCGGGCCCGAGAGAGTGTGTGCTCAACGAGCACAGCACCCGGGAAACGACAGGCAATAAAAAAGGGCCTCGTAGGGCCCTTTCTCAACTCAGATATAACCTTTAGCAGATTACACAGAGTAGACCATGTCGTATTCAACCGGGCCCGAGAGAGTGTGTGCTCAGCGAGCACAGCACCCGGGAAATGACAGGCAATAAAAAAGGGCCCGGGAGGGCCCTTTCTCAACTCAGATATAATCTTTAGCAGATTACACAGAGTAGTACATGTCGTACTCAACCGGGTGAGTGGTGTGCTCAACACGGTATACGTCGGCCATTTTCAGGTCGATGTAGGCAGCGATCATGTCTTCGGTGAATACGCCACCGGCAGTCAGGAACTCTTTGTCAGCTTCCAGGCTTTCCAGTGCTTCACGCAGAGAGCCACAAACCTGTGGAATCAGAGCTGCTTCTTCTGGCTCCAGGTCATACAGGTCTTTGTCAGCGGCATCGCCAGGGTGGATCTTGTTCTTAACGCCGTCGATACCTGCCATCAGCATGGCAGCAAACGCCAGGTATGGGTTAGCAGTAGGATCCGGGAAACGTGCTTCGATACGCTTGCCTTTCGGAGACGCAACGTAAGGGATACGGATAGAAGCAGAACGGTTACGGGCAGAGTAAGCCAGCATTACCGGAGCTTCGAAGCCTGGGATCAGACGCTTGTAAGAGTTGGTGGACGGGTTGGTGAACGCGTTCAGAGCTTTAGCGTGCTTGATGATACCGCCGATGTAGAACAGAGCAGTTTCAGACAGGCCAGCATAGCCGTCACCAGCGAACATGTTTTCGCCGTCTTTCCAGAAAGACTGGTGAACGTGCATACCGGAACCGTTATCGCCAACCACTGGCTTAGGCATGAAGGTCGCGGTTTTACCGTATGCAGCTGCAACGTTGTGGATCACGTACTTGTACATCTGTACTTCGTCCGCTTTCTTCACCAGAGTGTTGAACTTAACACCGATTTCGTTCTGGCCGGCGTTCGCCACTTCGTGGTGGTGTACTTCAACGTCCAGACCGATAGCGATCATGGTGTTACACATGGCAGCACGGATGTCGTGGTGAGAATCGATTGGCGGAACCGGGAAGTAACCACCTTTTACGCGTGGGCTGTGGCCCAGCTTGGAGCCGTCAGGAGTACCGGCGGTCGCCCAGGCACCTTCAGCAGATTCGATTTTGTAGAAGCAGCCCTGCATGTCAGCACCAAAAGTGATGCCGTCAAACAGGAAGAATTCAGGCTCAGGACCGAAGAACGCAGTGTCACCCAGGCCGGTAGACTGCAGGAAGGCTTCAGCGCGCTTGGCAACAGAACGTGGATCGCGCTCGTAACCCTGCATGGTGGACGGCTCGATGATGTCACAACGCAGGATCAGGGTAGCGTCTTCAGTGAACGGGTCCAGGAATGCGGTTTCGTCGTCCGGCATCAGGATCATGTCGGATTCGTTAATGCCTTTCCAACCAGAGATAGAAGAACCATCAAACATCTGGCCGGTTTCGAAAAAGTCTTCGTCGACGTATTTAGCCGGGATGGTAACGTGCTGTTCCTTACCTTTGGTGTCAGTGAAGCGCAGGTCAACCCAGGTCACTTCATTGTCTTTGATCATACTCAGAGTTTTCTCTGACATCTTTATTGTCTCCAGATGTGGTTCATGGTCTTCGGCGATCCGAATTTGGTGCTCATTAAAGAGGCAAATTGTGTGCCATTTTGGGGATACCCCGCACCCCGCACCCTGTCTGTGCTGAACAGGATTTGAACAGCATAAGCGCCCCTCTGTGGTGCGCGCAAGTGATCTTGTGCACATTGTTGGGGCTGGTGTTGCGGAGCCTGCCGGCGTCCGTCGGATGCCGGTGAGAATGTACTCCATTCCGGTACAGAAAAGTCTGCCCCAGTGGCACGGCTTTCAGGTATACTCCGCGCAAATTTTAACCGGACCCCGGATCCGCCAGTGGCAGCTTCTGTGGTCCTCAGCCTGAAGGCCACCGTTGTGATTGAGAACCTCAGAAACATCGCCATTATTGCCCACGTTGACCATGGTAAAACCACCCTGGTCGACAAGCTGCTGGAACAGTCCGGCACACTGGACCGTAATCAGGGCGGCGAACGCGTCATGGACTCCAACGATCAGGAGAAAGAGCGCGGCATTACCATTCTGGCGAAAAACACCGCCATCAAGTGGAACGACTACCGCATTAACATCGTAGACACCCCCGGACACGCCGACTTCGGTGGTGAGGTTGAGCGTGTGATGTCCATGGTTGACTCTGTGTGTCTGCTGGTGGACGCGGTTGACGGCCCTATGCCTCAGACCCGTTTCGTAACCCAGAAAGCCTTCGAACGTGGCCTGCGTCCGATCGTGGTTATTAACAAAATTGACCGTCCTGGCGCCCGTCCTGACTGGGTTATGGACGAAATCTTCGATCTGTTTGACCGTCTGGGAGCGACCGAAGAGCAGCTCGACTTCCCGGTCATCTACGCCTCTGCCCTGAACGGTATCGCCGGTAACGATCCGGATGAGATGGCGGATGATATGACCCCGCTGTTCCAGATGATCGTGGATCACGTACAGCCGCCAGCGGTTGAAATTGATGGCCCGTTTCAGATGCAGGTTTCGGCACTGGATTACGACAGCTTCGTCGGCGTTATCGGTGTTGGCCGTATCACCCGTGGTCGTCTGAAGCCAGGTACTGACGTACAGCTGATCGACATCGATGGCAAAGTCCGTAAAGGTCGTATCCAGCAGGTGAAAGGCTTCCACGGTCTGAACCGTGTGGATGTTCCTGAAGCTACTGCCGGTGACATCGTCTGTATCTCCGGTATTGATGGTCTGAACATTTCCGACACCCTGTGTGCCGTCGGTAATGTAGAAGCCCTGCCACCACTGACTGTGGACGAGCCGACCGTAAGCATGACCTTCCAGGTGAACGATTCGCCGTTTGCCGGTAAAGAAGGTAAGTACGTCACCTCGCGTAACATCAAAGACCGTCTGGAGCAGGAACTGATCCACAACGTGGCGCTGCGCGTTGAAGACGGCGACAGCCCTGAAAAATTCAAGGTGTCCGGCCGTGGTGAACTGCACCTGTCAGTACTGATCGAAACCATGCGTCGTGAAGGCTTCGAAATGGCCATCGGTAAGCCAGAAGTGGTACAGAAAGAAGTGGACGGCGTTCTGCAGGAGCCTTACGAGCAGGTCGTGATCGACGTGGAAGAAGAGCACCAGGGTTCCATCATGGAAGAGATGGGTAACCGTCGTGCCGAGATGACCAACATGGTACCGGATGGCAAAGGCCGTGTGCGTCTGGAGTTCATGGCACCTGCGCGTGGCCTGATCGGCTTCCGTGGTCTGTTCCTGACCCTGACTTCCGGTTCAGGCATCCTGACCAACGTATTCGATCACTATGGTCCGATTCAGGCATCACTGGGTGCGACCCGTCATAACGGCGTACTGGTGTCCATGGTGGCGGGTAAGGCTCTGGCCTACGCCCTGTTCACTCTGCAGGATCGTGGCCGTCTGTTTATCGGTCCGCAGACCGAAGTCTACGAAGGCATGATCGTCGGTCTGCACAGCCGTGATAACGACCTGGTGGTTAACCCGACCAAGGCCAAGCAGCTGACCAACGTCCGTGCCTCCGGTACCGACGAAGCGCTGACTCTGACCCCGTTTGTGCGTCACACGCTGGAACAGGCTCTGGAGTTCATCGAAGATGATGAGCTGGTGGAAGTAACACCGACCAGTATCCGTCTGCGTAAGAAGCTGCTGACTGAGAACGAGCGGAAGCGTGCGAAGCCAAAGAAAAGCTGATCTGAGCTATCTGCGTTGACGCTCAGCAGACCTGGTCATAGCTGAGTCTGATCGCATAAAAAAACCGGCATCCGCCGGTTTTTTTATGTCTGAAATCCGGTTTATTTCTCTTCATCCCGCAAAGTAAGTACTTCCACACCGCTGCCGGTCACCAGCACAGTATGCTCCCACTGCGCGGATAATTTGCGGTCTTTGGTGATGACGGTCCAGCCGTCGCGCATGAGTTTGGTCCGCGCGGTGCCCTGATTGATCATAGGTTCGATAGTGAAGGTCATGCCGGGCTTCAGGGTCATGCCGGTGCCGGGACGGCCGACGTGCAGTACCTGTGGATCTTCATGCATTTCGCGGCCGATGCCGTGACCACAGTATTCCCGTACCACTGAGTAGCCAGCTGCTTCGGCGTGGCTCTGAATGGCGTGGCCGATATCGCCCAGGCGTGCACCGGGCTTCACCGCATCAATGCCTTTCCACATGGCTTCGTAGGTGACACTGACAAGGCGCTCGGCCTCGGCACTGACCTGCCCGATGCGGTACATCTTGCTGGAGTCGCTGATGTAGCCATTTTTCTCCAGGGTGATGTCGAGATTCACGATGTCGCCGTCTTTCAGCACATCATCTCCGGACGGAACGCCGTGGCAGACAACGTGATTCACTGAAGAATTCAGCGAAAATTTAAAGCCATACTGGCCTTTGCTGGCCGGACGGGCCTGCAGGGTGTTGACGATAAAGTCTTCGACCAGGGTGTCGATTTCCAGGGTGGTCATACCGGCGTGCAGGGTTTCATCCAGCATGGCAAAGACGGACGCCAGCAGGCGACCGGCTTCACGCATGTGCTCAATGGCAGCCGGGGTTTTGATGACGACATCGTTCATAGCAGGGCTGAGCTCCTGTGCAGGGCTGGACGGACTGTTTCAGGTGATCGGGAGGAGATGTGTACAGATTGCGAACAGTCGACAGGCTACGTCAGCAGGGGCTGTCTGAACAGTCCTGCAGCCCGCTGTCTGACGGGATTGTCTGTTGCACTGTGTCTGAGTGGCTTCAGCGTGGTCGCAGCTGCAGGCGGATATTCTGATCGGGTTTGATGGTGATGTGCCCGATGGGCTGGGGATCACATCCTGCGACCGGCAGGATGTCAAAGTGGCTGACCACACTGGCGATGATGAGAATGGCTTCCTGATTGGCAAACCCGGCGCCGATACAGACGCGCTCTCCGGCACTGAAGGGGTAGTAATAGTTGCGGATGGTGTCCTGTTGCTCCGGACAGGAAAAGCGTTCCGGATGGAACTCGTGGGTCTCCGGCCACTTGTCTTCGCGGCGGTGCAGCAGCCAGGGAATGACCACCACGGCGTCACCGGGTGTGATTTTTTTATCCCGTACTTTGACCGGGCAGGTGGCTTCGCGTACGAAGCCTCCGACCGGCGGATACAGGCGCAGGGTCTCACGGAAGACATCCGCTGAGGCTTTGAGTTTGCGGATATGACTGTATTCAATCACACCGCTGTCTGCCGTTACGCTGGCCACTTCTCTGCGGATCTGGTCCTGCAGGTGCGGGCAGCGGGCCAGAATATAAAATGCCCACGACAGTGTCGTGGCTGAGGTCTCATGTCCGGCGAGAAACAGCACAGCGATCTGATCGGTCAGCTCTTCCAGGGTGAAGTGACGTCCACTTTCGTCCTGTGACTGCAGCATGCCGCTGAGAATGTCATCGTGATCATCCTGGCCGCTGTTGTGGTAAGCCTCAAAGCGCGGACGGGCGTTGTCGCGGATGACACCGCGTATCGCCCGGGCAGAATCGTCCAGCAACCAGCGGAACCACTCCGGGCGCGCACCGATAAAAAACAGCGGCGACAGGCGTGCGACGCGTTTCTGGTAGCGCGCAAAAGAGCGGAAGATCAGCGCTGACTCTTCTGCGGTCAGCGGTTTGGTGTAAATGGTGCGGAAGATGATGTCGGCGGTGACGTAGGCCATCTCTTCGCTGATATTGAGCTGATTCTCTGGTGATGCCTGCAGTCGCTGCAGCAGCTGATTCACAGCCGACTGCATCATGGGGAATACCAGACGGATGTGCGACAGGGTCAGTGCCTGCTCCATCATATCGCGCTGACGCCGCCAGACCGCGCCGTTGCTGATGAAAATACCATCACCCAACAGCAGGCGCAGCATGCGCTGCAGCACCGGGCCTTTCGGGTAGGCTTCGGCACCGGCTGAAAGAACGCTTTTCACTTCCGGTGCATCATTGATGATGAAGTAGCGTTTGCCGGGAATGCGGAAGGTGCCGCTTTTCATGCGGTAACTGTTGGCGAAAAAGACATTCAGCCAGGAACGGGTAAAGGCCCGGAAACGGCCAAGCAGATTCGGTCTGCTGGCTCTGGGGTCCGGGAAAGGCGGGGTGTAGCCGGGTTGTTGTTCCGGTTCCGTCATGTGTCCTGATACTTGCGGATGCTCTCCAGCAGGCTTTCAGGTCCGGCGGTCAGCCGGAAGAAGTCGTAATTCGCCGGGTAATCGCTGGCCATCAGATACTGGAAGTGCACTCTGAGTTTATTCTTCTTGATGATACGCCGGTATTTCTTCTCATCAAACAGGGTATGGAACTTCGGCGAGCGTAACTGGCTGATAAGTTGATCGGATTCCGGTTTCAGGCGGAAAAACGGGAAACACACGCCATCTGCCGGCGACGAATAATCCACATGCACCAGAGGGATGGTATCGGCGATTTCCGGCATGGTGGGGTACCAGGCGGTCGTCCACAGCAGGGCCGGGCTGACCTGGGCCAGAGTCACTACCGACAGCTGACGGCCTTTGAAGGCCGGACGTGAGGCCAGCTCGGCGAGCAGCATGTTGATCAGCGAAGAACCAAAGCAGTGGTTGACCAGCATGGCCTCGTCGTAGTCGCCATCGCGCAGGCTGGCTTCGACGATATCCGCCATCTCCGTCATACGCAGGCTGAACAGATCGGGTTCGTTGCCGATCTTGTAGTTGAAATTGAAGGACCGCAACAGCCACAGCAGGTTATAGCGGCGGTTGAGGCGGATATAAATCAGGCTGATGGCCGTGAGCGCAAGTACCAGTGACAGAGGACTCATGACCTGAATCAGCGTCAGCAACAGGGCCAGCGCCGTCGCGGCAACGGGCACCAGCAGAGACAGATAGCCCAGCCACAGAGACACATACATCCCTTTGGAGGCCTTCCGGCAGCGCAGACGGAAGCCGTCCTGCCAGTACCAGGGAATGGCTTTGATGGTATCGGCCAGCACGCCGGCCAACGGGGTCTTCATGTATTCAGAAACCATGTCATCCCAGCTCAGAAACTGGTAAGTGGTTTCGGTGGTCTGGTCGTTTTCAGTGAAGCGGATGTTCAGACGGCTGCGCACAGCTTCTTCGGTTTCGATGCGGTAGTGGACGTCTTCAGCGTGCTGCTGCTTCTCGGCCTGATCGCGGTAAAGAGAGAGATAATGTCGGGCGCCGCGCGGGTCAAACCCGTGAAGATAGAATAACCGGCGTTTTCTGATTGTCATTCTGCGGTCTCCGGACAGCATCATTGAGAGTTGTCACTCAATCAGACGATCTTAGAGGACGCCTGTTCCTGATACGAGTCCACTTCCTACTTTCAGCTTACAATCTGGACGCACTTTTCCGATACGGGGCTGGCAGAGACAGTTTTTTGCGGCCCTCCCGGGCGTGGACTAGACTTTCTATGAATACGTCATGACTTTACGACGCCACCGCAAACAGGGGAATGCTATGAAGTCTGCAGGTTCTCCGGTGTACCATGCTGTTCTTCTTATCTGTCTGTTCGCCACCTCACTGCAGTTACGGGCAGAAACCGTCACCCTGAGCCTCACCGATCAGCATGGCAGACCCTTATCCGGTGCCGTGGTGACGGTCATGACCGGCAGCCAGCCGGCGCGGCACCTCAGAACCGGGTGATGGATCAGATCGACCGCAGTTTTGTGCCTCATGTGCTGGTGATCCACCGTGGTGACAAGGTGCTGTTTCCCAACAGCGACAACATCCGCCACCACGTTTACTCCTTCTCTGAGGCCCGGCCCTTTGAGCTGAAGCTCTATTCCGGTAAACCCGAAGCACCCGTGGATTTCAATCAGGCCGGCCTGGTGGTACTGGGCTGTAATATTCACGATCAGATGCTCGGCTACATCTATGTGACCGATGCCCCGGTGTTCGGGGTCACGGATGCCCAGGGGCAGGTAACGCTGGACGTTCCTGCGGACAGCCATGACATCCGCGTCTGGCATGAACGCTACTCCGCGGATCAGACAGCGGTTCTGACGGTATCCCGGTCGCGCCTTGAACAGAACGGCTGGCTTCTGCAGGTTCCCCTGGCAGTAGCCCCTGCAGCGGCAATGCCAGAGGAGCATCAGGGTTTTGGCAACAAGATGCGGCACTGAAATATGAGTGTGTTGTCCGCGTTCAGTCTGCGCAGTCAGATTCTGGCTTTCACCGTGGCACTGGTTACTGCCACCCTGGTGGCGGTTCTGGTCATGGTGTTGTTACGCAGCGACGATGCCATCCGGGATTCGGTAAACCGCAGTGTCGAGGATGCCAGTGAGTCTCTGTCGCGGGTGATCATCTACCGGCAGAACCAGCTCGCCAGCAGTGCCGGTGTGCTGGTTTCCGACTTCGGCTTCAAACAGGCTGTGGCCACTGGCGATGCCGGAACGGTGGAGAGCATGCTGAATAACCATGGCCAGCGTATTGCCGCCGACGTGATGTTTATTCTCGACCTCCGCGGCCAGGTGCAGGTTTCCACCAGTGACGACATCGCTGCGGGGGACGCATTTGCGTATTCCGATATTGTTGAGCGGGCCGTGCAAGGGCGTGAATACGCCGACTTCCTGCTGCTCAATGGGCATCTGTACCAGATGGTGCTGGTGCCTCTGAGGACCCCCCGTATCAGCGCCATTGCCGGTATCGGTTTCCGTGTGCGGGCAGACAGAATCCGCGAAGTGCTGCCGGAAAATAATATTCATGTCACCTTCATCAGCCGTGAAAGCGACGGGCAGAAAATCATCTTATCGACGATCACTGACCCTCAGGAAGCCCGCGCTGCGATAGAGTCTCCGTCTAATCTGGAAACCCTGCTGAGCTTGCCATTTTCAGAACCTGAACCCTACCTCACCAGACGCATTCTGGCCGGTGACCTGCTGTCACATAATATGGATGTGATGATTTCGGATGATCTGAGCGGCTTTTACCAGAGCTACGAACAGATCCGTAATCAGATACTGCTCCTGGCAGCCGTGTTTATTCTGATGGCTGTGTTCGGCAGTTCCCTTATTGCCCGCCGGCTGACCCGCCCGCTTGCGCAACTGGCCAACGCCACGCGTGGGTTTGCCAGTGGTAATTTTGGCCTGTCGTCGGTTATACGCTCTACCAACCGCGAAGTCAGCCGCCTTCTCAAGGCTTTTGCGCTGATGTCTGAAGAACTGAATGAACGTGAAGAAAAAATTATTTATCAGGCCACTCATGATTCTCTGACCGGAGCTCTGAACCGCGATGCAGTCACTCACCTGATCGAAAATATGGTGCAGCAGAACACCGCCTTTCTGCTGATCGGTGTACAGATTTCCGGACTGAAAAGTATCAACGAAAATTTCGGTATTGAAACCGGTGACCGCTACCTTCAGACCTTTGCTGACCGGCTGCGCGACAACAGCAATCAGGATTATCTGGCGCGTCAGTCGGCGGATGAATTCGCCATGATTATTCCCACGGCTGACGACTGCTCAGAGTCTGCACGGGACATGATTGTAAACGCCATTACCGGGCGGCTGTCGCAACCGATGCAGATTGAAGGTATCGGATTCAATCCGGATTTTTATACCGCCGTGCTGAGTTACCCGGAACAGGCCGGTGATGCCCGTCAGGTCTGGCGGCGTTTCAGCATTGCACTGGAACACGCCATCACACATAACCAACGATTTTATATTTACGAAGACGGGCTGGATCAGGAACACATCCGTAAAACACGCATTCTGCATGACTTGAAAGCGACGCTGGCCGACAACCGCGGACAGCTGCGGCTTTATTACCAGCCTAAGCTGGATCTGAGTACGGGGAAAATCACCAAAGCGGAAGCCCTGATCCGCTGGATTCATCCGGAACTGGGATTCATACCGCCGGATTATTTTATCGCTCTGGCAGAGCAGACGCGCCTCATAAAATCGCTTACCCGCTGGGTTTTTCAGCAGGTACTGAAGGATCAGGAAGTATTTTCTGAAAACCGGATTAAATTACAGCTTTCAGTGAATATATCCGCTTCAGATCTGGTCGACGACGAGTTGAAACAGCATATTCAGGCGATGATGGATATTTATAATTTTCAGCCGCAGATGATCTGCCTCGAAATTACGGAGCGGGACATGATGACCGATGTCGACCGGTCAATCAGTTTGCTGAATCATTACCGTCATTCCGGTTTTAAAATTTCCGTTGATGATTACGGAATCGGCTACTCTGCACTTTCAAAATTGTCCATTCTTCCTGTGGATGAACTGAAAATTGATAAAAGTTTTGTACTGAATCTGGACACCCGTGAACAGGATCAGGTGATCGTCAAATCTACCATCGCGATGGCCCATGAACTGGGCATGCAGGTGGTGGCTGAAGGGGTGGAGAATTCTCAGACCCTTGATTGGCTGGGTACACATGGGTGCGATCTTGCTCAGGGCTATTTTATTTCGAAAGCCCTGCCGGTCAGCGAATTCATCAGCTGGTTTCATTCTCAACAACAGGCCGATTCATGGATTTCCCACAGCGTTTGATCTTTTTTCTGCTGAGCGGCTTGCTGCTCTGCAACCCGGTGCATGCGGACTCGCGCCTGCTGGCAACGTCCGGTGTGACTCAGCTGGAAGGGAGTGCTGGGAGGGTTGGTGCCGTGGGCGGTGATGTCGGGCTATGCTGATGAAGGTGAAACCGCCGCCGGTGCTTTTTATACCGCCGTGGATGTTCAGGATTTCCGTCTTCGTGTCACCGGTGTCACTCTCAGTTATGACAACCGGGTTGAAGTCAGTGCAGCGCAGCAGGCATTTGAAATTAAAGGTGTCGCTGGTGATATCCGCCAGGAAATATTCTCTGCCAAAGTCCGCGTGGCCGGTGATCTGATTTACGGTTCAATGCCACAGATCGCCACCGGTGTGCAGTTCAAGAACTTGCTGGATGGCGATATTGCGGAGGCTGTCGGAGCCGATGCTGCGGATGCCGGTATGGATGGTTATGTGTCATTTACCCGTCTGCACCTCGGGGCCGTTGGTGGTTATAACCTGTTGTGGAATCTGTCCCTGCGTGCCACCAAAGCCAACCAGATGGGTTTGCTGGGCTATGGTGGTGATGAGAATGCCGGTTATCAGCTGATGCCTGAGGCCTCTGTCGCGGTATTGCTGGATAATGGCCTTGCAGTTGGTGGGGAATATCGTCAGAAACCGGATAATCTCAGCGCTTTCAGTGAAGATGATTTCATGGATATTTTCATCGCCTGGTTTCCGAATAAACAGGTTAACCTGACGCTGGCGTGGGCAGATCTGGGCAGCATTGCCGGATCGGAAAAACAGAGCGGCCTCTATGCCTCATTGAGTGCCTTCTTTTATTGAGGAATTTCTGAAAAGAGACTTCTGAGGAGCGATTCATGCTGCGGAAAGCCTTGTTGTTTATTTCCCTTATTTCATGGAGTGTTCATGCTCATTGCGGATCGCTTTATGAGGACCTTGGCGGGCGCGAAGGAATCGCCACTGTGGTGGATAATTTCATCACGGAAATCTCCTTTGATCCGTCAATTTATCCGTTTTTCAGCAAGACCAATGTCCCGCGGTTACGTGAAAAGCTGGAAGAACAATTCTGTATGCTGAGTGGCGGACCCTGCGAATACACCGGCGATACCATGGAGAAAGTGCATACCGGAATGCATATCAGCAGCGCAGAATTTAACCGTACGGTTGAGCTGCTGCAGTCGGCTATGGATGATGCGGGAGTGCCTTTCACCACACAGAACCGTCTGATCAGACTGCTGGCGCCATTGCGCGAAGAGATCATCCGTCGCTGAGATATTTTGTTGGCAGAGCAGGGAGTTATCTGGCCATAATACTGTCAGACTGTTTCTCTCCATAAAACCTGCTGATATGAGGATTACGTATGGCTACGGTTACCCTGAAAGGCAATCCCTTCAACACCGCCGGTGAGCTGCCCCACACTGGTGATAAAGCGCCCGGTTTTACCCTGACCAAGGCAGACCTGAGTGATCTGACACTGGAAAGTTTATCCGGCAAAAAAGTTGTGCTGAATATTTTTCCGTCCATTGATACGCCGACCTGTGCAACCTCAGTGCGTAAATTCAATGAAGCCGCTGCTTCTCTGGATAATGTAGTTGTGGTTTGTGTCTCCAAAGATCTGCCGTTTGCCATGACCCGTTTCTGTGGTGCTGAAGGCATTGAAAACGTTGTGACCGGTTCTGCATTCCGCTCGAATTTCGGTGAGTTCTACGGTGTAACGTTCATCAACGGCCCACTGGCAGGTCTGCTGTCACGCTCTGTGCTGGTGATCGGTGATGATGGCCGTGTGCTGTACACGGAACAGGTGGCCGAAACAGCGGATGAGCCGGATTACGATAAGGCGCTGGCTGTTCTGAGTTGATTGCTGTGAATTCCTGACAATAAAAAAGCCCGCATCTGCGGGCTTTTTTATTGGCTGATCAGTATCAGATGTCTTTTACTGATTTCAGCGGGTAGTTGGCTGGCAGCGGGCCGTCAGCAACACCGGTTTCGATCGCAGTGGCAGCCACAGCGGTAGAAACAATACCCAGCAGACGGGAGTCAACGGCTTTCGGGATGATGTATTCCGGGCCGAATTCCAGGCTGTCCAGACCGTAGGCTTTCAGAACTTCCGGGGTAACCGGTTCTTTAGCCAGAGCAGCCAGTGCTTTGGCAGCCGCCAGTTTCATTTCTTCGTTGATGCGCTTGGCACGTACGTCCAGAGCACCACGGAAAATGAACGGGAAGCCCAGAACGTTGTTCACCTGGTTCGGGAAGTCAGAACGACCGGTTGCCATGATGGCATCAGGACGGACGGCTTTCACGATGTCCGGCATGATTTCCGGAACCGGGTTTGCACAGGCAAACACGATCGGGTTTTCAGCCATGGTCTTGATCTGGTCGCCAGTCACCATGTCCGGACCAGACAGGCCCAGGAAGATGTCAGCGCCATTGATGGCATCGTCAACGGTACGCTTGTCGGTATCTACGGCGAAACCGGCTTTGTACTGGTTCAGGTCGGTACGGCCGGAATGAATCACACCGTTACGGTCACACATGAAGATGTTTTCACGCTTCATGCCTGCCAGAATCAGCAGCTTGGAGCAGGAGATTGCCGCTGCACCTGCGCCAAGAACGGCCATGGTCACTTCGTCAATCTTCTTGCCCTGAATTTCCAGAGCGTTCAGAACACCGGCAACGGTTACGATGGCGGTACCGTGCTGGTCATCGTGGAAGACCGGAATGTCGCACTGTTCGATCAGGGTGCGTTCAATTTCAAAGCACTCAGGTGCTTTGATATCTTCCAGGTTGATACCGCCAAAGGTGTTGGCGATACGGCGTACTGTGTCGATAAAGGCCTGCGGGCTTTCAGATTCAACTTCGATGTCGATGGAATCCACGCCAGCAAAACGCTTGAACAGCAGGGCTTTACCTTCCATAACCGGTTTGGACGCCAGAGGGCCCAGGTTACCCAGTCCCAGAATCGCCGTACCGTCGGTAATTACAGCCACCAGATTGCCCTTGGCGGTGTATTTGTAGGCATTTTCAGGGTCGGCGGCAATTTCCTTCACAGGTTCTGCAACGCCCGGGCTGTATGCAAGAGAAAGATCCATGGATGTTTCGGCAGGTGTAGTCAGCTCGATGCTGATCTTGCCCGGCTTAGGAAACTGGTGGTAATCCAGAGCCTTTTGCTTCATATCTTCAGACATAGTTTTGTCCGTTCCGTCACGTGTGTTGTGTGTGTTCGCTTGCCCCAAAACTGGCCTCTTTCCGGGCCACTGGGCAAAGGGCCGTAACTTTTAACAAAAAAGTGGTCAAACTTCCACCAGAATTGCGTGCAGGCGTGATTTTTATCGGTCAGGAACGATTAAGGGCAGGGACAGGGTGACTTTGAGGCCGGGGTATGTATTGCTGGCGGTGACTTCGCCGTGATGCAGCTCGACGATGCGTTTCACCAGCGCAAGGCCGATACCATAGCCGCCTGTGGCGTGGTCACGGGCACTGTCGACCTGAGTGAAGGGATCAAAAATCCGTGACAGTTCGTCGTCCGGAACACCGGGACCACGGTCACCGACGGAGATAAAGGCGCGGTCCTTGATAATGCCGCAGCTGATGTTCAGCTCTGCACCTTCCGGCGAGAAGCGGATGGCGTTACGCAGAATGTTGTCGAAGGCGCGCTCGACCAGCAGCCAGTCCCAGCAGGCGGTGGCTTCTCTGATACGCCAGTTGCGGTTTACGGTCAGGCCGCGGTTGTGGCATTCGATATCGGCGTCTTCCAGCCATTCAGTCAGATACTCCACCAGATCACCGTCTTCGGCTTCCAGCTGCTGCTGGTCCTGCTGCTGCAGTTTGGCCAGGTCCAGCATCTGGCTGATCAGGCCATTGACCTGACCCAGCGCCCGCTCGATCCGGTTATGTTCGTTGGTGAGCAGGCCGTCTTTATCTTTTTTGCGTGCCAGACCGAGGGCAATCTGCAGCCGGGTCAGCGGTGAGCGCAGTTCATGGGAGACATCGCGCAGCAGTTGCTGGTGGCTGTTGAGCAGGCGCTGCAGCGCCAGCGCCATATCAATCACTTCGTCAGTAAGGGCGCCGAGTTCATCGTGGCGACGGTAGCTGTTTTTCAGCGCCGTCATATCAAAGTCACCGCGGGCCAGACGGCGCACCGCACGCTGCAGTTTGAGCACCGGCCGCGTCTGTGACCAGGCGAGCAGGAAGCACAACAGGGTGACCACACCAATCACGACCAGTGGCACGACCCAGCGGCCTTTTTCCATCAGGGTGCTCTGCCAGGCTTTGCGTGCTACTGCTATATAAAGGTCATTGCCACGGCGCACCGGGCCGATCATCAGCCAGCCGCTGTCCTGTCCCCAGAGAATCTGGCCACGGTCGGCAGCGATTTCAGCGAACTCTTCAATGTCATGGGGTAACTGCCCGAGGCTGTCGAGCGGCACGGTGACCAGATTCCAGCCGGGTGACAGGCGGCGCCAGAAACGCCGTTCTTCTACCAGGATGGGCGGGCGGGTATCAAGGATGCGGGCCAGCAGGCGGGTTTCTTCAATCGAGGCCTGACGGTAATAATCGTCATCCAGCCACTGAATGGTCCCGGCCACAGCAATCATGGCCAGGAAGACAATGACCCAGAACCAGAGAAAAACCCGGAAGAAAAACGAGCGGTACCAGCGAACCATCCGTTACTGCCGTCAGACCCGGACCAGCATATAGCCGCGGCTGCGTACCGTTTTGATCCAGTCGGAATCATCCGGGCGCTTGCCAAGCTTCTTGCGCAGGTTGCTGACGTGCATGTCAATCGAGCGGTCATAGGCCATCAGCGGGCGGCCGAGAGAGGCAATCGACAGGCTGTCTTTGTCGACCAACTGGCCGACGTGCTCCATCAGGCATTGCAGAACACCGAATTCAGCACCGGTCAGCGGCAGCTCTTCGCCCGCCAGGGTGACGGTACGGGTGGAAGGGTTCAGCAGCAGGTCGCCGACTTTGAGTTCAGGGCCGGACTGCGGCTCGGCATCGGCGGCCATATCAATACGGCGGAACAGGGCTTTCACCCGGGCAATGAGTTCGTGCGGATCATAGGGCTTGGCAATGTAATCGTCGGCGCCGTGTTCCAGCCCCAGTACCCGGTCTACGCTTTCGCCGCGGGCGGTGAGCATGATCACCGGAATGGAGGATTGTGCACGCAGGTTGCGCAGCACTTCAAAACCGTTTTTTCTGGGCAGCATAACGTCCAGCAGTATCAGATCATACTTGCCGGTCAGGGCCTGCTGCAGGCCATCTTCGCCGTTATGAACCGGAGTCAGCTCATAACCTTCCATCGACAGATATTCACCAAGCAGTTCGCTCAGTTCAACATCATCATCAATCAATAATATGGATTTCATTGTGCACCTCTGAAGGAAGAGTAATCCCGGCGGTGAAATCCGGCCAGCCACTGTTGACCCTTCATTACGCTACTATTCAAAATACTGTGAATCATTCAGTTACCCAGCAATACCGCGATCCAGCGGGTACTGTCGCGTGTCTCAAGGGCAATTTTCACCACCATGGTCAGAGGGATCGACAACAGCATGCCCACCGGCCCGAGCACCCAGCCCCAGAACACCAATGACAGGAACACCACCAGGGTAGACAGTCCCAGAGTCTGACCCATCATCTTAGGCTCAACAATGTTGCCGTAGAAAGTATTCGCCGCGAGATAGACTATTGCAGTAATCAGGGCTTCACCCGGCCCGAGCTGAATCAGGGCAACCAGTACTGCTGGTACGGCGGCAATAATGGAGCCTATGGTCGGTATATAGTTGAGCAGGAAGGCAACCAGCGCCCACATGATGGCGTAGTCCACCCCGATGATGGCCAGGGCAATACCTATGCTGACACCGGTGAACAGGCTGACGATGGTTTTCATCACCAGATAGCGCTGCACCAGATGACTGAAGCGGCCGAAGTGCTCCAGCGCCTGGGTCTGTTCGCCGAGGGTACGCTTCAGTTTGGCGGGCAGGGACGACGCCTCCAGCAGCATAAAAGCCACGGTAAACAGGATCAGGAAGGTATTGGCCAGCACACTGCTGAGGCCATTGAAGACGTTGCGTACCATGCCCATGGCCGCCGCCGGATTGACCATTTCAGCCAGTGCCTCGCGGGAGATATCCACCCCATAGGTACGCAGACGGTCGGCGGTTTCGGCGGTCAGCGCCGTCAGTTTGCTCTCGTAGGTGGGCAGGTCCTGATAAAAGGCGTTGATGGTGCTGCCGACGAAGGTGACCAGCAGTACACCAGTGAGCATAAAACCTGCCAGCACCAGAATCAGCGCCAGAAACTCCGGAATACCTTTGCGTCTCAGCCAGCCCATGATCGGCGCGCTGAGAACCGCTATAAACACCGACAGCAGAAACGGGATCAGCAGGCTCGCGGCACTTTTCATCCCGGCGATGACGATGACGGCAGCCGCGGCAACCAGGATGGCATTGGCCGGAGTGCGTGGAGACGAGGCGTTCATAATAAGTCTCTGAAATCAGTGCCCGTACATTACCTGAGAATGACCACAGGGGCACCTACTGGCGACTCTGTCACAACCTACTTGTGAGAGGTTGTAGCCTTGGGTACACTGCGCGTCTCTTCGGTTCTGGCCATGTAAATGTGCCATAAAAGAAGCCATGCGGAAGTGGTGGAATTGGTAGACACGCCAGATTTAGGTTCTGGTGCCGTAAGGTGTGAGAGTTCGAGTCTCTCCTTCCGTACCATCAGCTCATCCCCTGAGCTGAGTTATCACAACGGTGTGTTCGCACTCCGGACAATTGTCTCCCGGCAGATCTGCTGATAACGTCCCCGGTTTCCCCATCCGGAGGTTCTTCCATGCGTACTATGCTGCTCAGCCTGCTTCTGTTGTTGCCGTCACTGGCTGCTGCTGCCTCCGATGGTCCTGCTTACAGCCACTGGTACGATCCGGCGCGCGACCCCGTGGCCGATTACGCGGCGGCTGCAGCCGATGCCGAAAAACAGGATAAGCTGGTGCTGATGATTCTCGGCGGCGACTGGTGCAGCTGGTGTCATCGTCTGGATAAATTCATCAGCAGCCGTCCTGAGCTGAATGAGCGTCTGCATGAGCAGTTTGTGGTGATGAAGGTGAACTTCAGCGAAGACAACGAAAACGAAGCCTTTATCGGCCAGTTGCCGGAGTTTCTGGGCTACCCGCATTTCTTCATTGCCAGCGCTGATCAGGAGATCATCGGCGCGCAGAACACCGGGCTGCTGGAAGAGGGCGAAGGTTACTCACTGCAGGCCATCGAGGCCTTCCTTTCACAGTGGGAAGACTATAGTCAAAAGGTGGCTAAATAAACTCTGACAGTCTGCTCCTGTGATTTTTTTAACGCTACCGTCCCTGAGGTACAAGCAGTAACCGAAGAGACAATAGCTGTTCCGAAAGACAGGCTTGTGAGTAACTATCATCAATATACCCCGTCATCCTGCGGCTTGACCGCAGGATCCATTTGTATCGTATTTTCCGGTTTGAGTGTGGATCCTGCGGTCAAGCGCAGGATGACGAATGGATAGAGTGCTCAGTCTGTGAACTGACTGGGAACCATTGGATTGCAGTGAACTATGATCGGCTTCTTTATTCTTCTTGTGTTTCTGGTATTGGGCGGTGCGCTGCAGCTCTGGCTCGGCCTGCCGGTGCCTGCCTCGATAACCGGCATGCTGCTGTTGCTGGTGTTTCTGGTGGCCAGAGGCGGCGTGCCGGATTCACTGGCCAGCATCACTAAAGTACTGTCGCCACTGCTGCCGCTGTTCATCATTCCGGTCAGTGCCGGGATCATCACTCAGGAACAGCTGCTGGCCGAACACGGTATCGCGCTGGTGGTCATTCTGGTGATCAGCCTGATTCCGGGTGCCCTGGTCACGGCTGCCATCATGATGGCAGGGCGTAAATCCTGATGAACGTACTCCTGACCATGCCACTGTTCTGGGCGGCGCTGACCATAGGGTTTTTCCTGCTCGGGCAGAGGCTGTATGCGGCGCTGGGTAACAGTGCCTTTGCGCCGCCGATTCTGACCGGTCTGATTCTGGTGGTGCTGACCCTGCACCTGACCGGCACCTCCTTCGACCAGTACATGGAAGGCGGCCAGTACCTGCATCTGATGCTCGGACCGGTGGTGGTGATGCTGGCCGTGCCTCTGTATCAGTTTATTCATGCGATCCGTAAAGATGCGCTGCGTATCTTCCTCGCGGTGTCGCTGGGCAGTGGCGTGACTGTCGGCGTTGCTGTTGCCCTGACCATCTGGTGGGTCGGTGACCATGCGGTGGTAGCCTCAGTGGCGACCAAATCCGTCACCACGGCTGTGGCCGTGGTGCTCAGTGAGCAGATGGGGGGCATCAGTGCGCTGGCATCTGTGTGTGTTATGATCACCGGCTTTGCAGGGGTGGTGGTGATACCACCGTTGTTGCGCGCAGCTAAGCTGGATCAGCCCAAAGCCATGGGCCTGACCATGGGCGTCTGTGCCCATGCCATCGGCACCAGTTACGCGCTGGAAATGGGCGAAGAGCAGGCGGCGTATTCCGCCATGGCGATGACGCTCACGGCAACACTACACGCCATTCTGCTGCCCTGGATGATCTGACCGCCACCGGAACTCATATGAAAAACGCTTTACGATCCCTGTTTGCCCCGGTTCTCAACGTCTTTGAGAAGGGCACTGACGAGTACGTGTACAAGCCCTCTCACCGCACCATTCTGCTGGTGGTCGGAACCCTGTTTGCGGCGCTGGCGGCCTTCGGCCTGTGGCTGATTATTCTCACCAATCAGCCTGCGGCGTCACTACCTGTGGTGATCTTCTTTACCGTGGCCGCGGTGTGCTGGATTGTCGGTTTTCTGGGCACGGATAAAGCCGTGGCAAAAATCTGGAAAAGCCGCTGAGTCCTGTCAGTCTGCCGGAGCGGTGTCACTCAGAGACGGCACCCGGCTGACCGTTTCAAACCATTCTTTCAGCGCCGGATGCGCCTCAGCCCACGCCAGCTGTGGCAGACGGAAGTTCAGATAACCGAGTGCACAGGCCAGTGCGATTTCAGCCAGTGTCTCCGTTGTTCGGCTCAGCGCTGACAGTTCGTGGCTGGTGATGTGCTGCAGCGTCCGCGCGATGGCGGAATTCCAGCGCTCCTGCCACAGAGGTGACTGTTGCTCCTGAGGGCGCAGGCTCTCCATCACCAGCGCCACGGCGGCGTCCATCACTCCATCCGCCAGTGCTTCAATGCGTTCCACGTCGGTGATGCTCAGTGCCGCCGACGACAGCAGATCCATACGGCTCTGCGCCTGACGTTGCAGATAACGGCAGATGGCCGGACTGTTGATCACCATCGGGCCGGTTCCGGGCAGCAGGCAGGGGACTTTGCCCAGCGGGTTGGCGGCGCTGACGACTCCGGCATTGCGTAACGGGTGGGCGATTTCGAGGCGGATCTGCTCACGCAGCCCGAGTTCGGTGGCCATCACCAGTACCTTACGGGCAAAGGGTGAGGTCGTTGAGTACACCAGCGTCATCATGAGCCTGCTCCCTGGTAGTGTTGCGGTGAAGGTACAAAGCGGTCTGCCAGCATAAAGCGGCCAAACAGCACAGCAATCAGGCCGCCGATCAGGTTCGCCGCCAGCTCACCGGTAAAGACGGAACGCATCTCCAGTACTGTGCTCAGGCCCCAGGCCAGCGGAATCATGACCACAAAGATCCGGAACAGCGATTGCCCCAGCGCCCAGTTGGCGCGGTCGATGGCGTTCATGGCACCGTTCACCACAATCACGGCACCGTATCCGGCATAACCCCAGACGGAAATCAGCAGATACACAGCCATCGCATGAATCACCAGTGGATCATCGGTGAAAATTCCGGCCAGGGTGTTACGCCATAACGCCAGTGCTGAACCCGATACCAGGCCGTATAAGAGACAGAAGGTGAGCGCCAGCCACAAGGCCCGGCGTGCACGGTCGGCATAACCCGCGCCCCAGTTCTGACCGACAATGGCACCGATGGAGCTGGACAGCGCCAGCAAAGGGACAACGGCCACCGCCTGCAACCGTCCACCGGCACCGAATGCGGCCACCGCGGCGTCACCGTACTGTGCCAGCATGGCGGTCATTACCGACAGACCGAGCGGGTTCACGGCATTGGAAACAGCCGCCGGAGCACCAACGCGCACCAGAGCACCGAGGTCGTCTTTCGGATGAGCCCGGCGCAGGGCGCTGAACGACAGCCCGACCGGGCTGTACGCCACCAGTACCAGAGACACGATGGCACCGATGGCCCAGCCAATGACCGTGGCGTAGGCGGCGCCGCGGATGCCGTAGCCTTCGAAAAAGCCCAGTCCGGTGATCAGCAGCGGGTCGAGAATCCAGTTGGTCAGCGCCAGTGTGATCAGAATCAGAGAGGCCTTGCCCGCCATGCCCTGAGCGCGCAGAGCACCGTTGGCACCCATGCTGATCAGCAGCAGCGGAAAGCCAAAGGCAAACGGCGTGATGTAACCATCGATCATCGGCAACAGATCCGCCGGTGCATTCATCAGCCGGAACAGGGGCAGTTTGAACAGCAGCAGCGCTGCGGTGATGATCATGCCGAACAGGGCGGCACCAACCAGTCCCAGAGCCACGAGGGCCTGCGCACGCCCCGGTTGGGCTGCGCCCAGAGCACGGGAGGCTACCGACGCGATCCCGGCGATAACACCGACACCAAGGGATGACAGGGCAAAAATGACCGGGAAGATAAAACTGACGGCGGTCAGCGGGTCTTTGCCGAGCTGGCCGATAAAATACGCGTCGATCAGGCCGACGGAGAGAATTGCCAGAATCCCCACCACCATGGGCAGTGTCTGTTCAAACAGATGGCGGCCTACGGAGCCGTGGGTGAGCCGTGCGCCTTCGACACTCATGGGGTGTCCTGATATGCGGAGAGAGGCTGCACGCTACCACATCTGGCGGATGCTGGCGCGCGCAGCGTGCTGATCAGAGTGTTTCGCCTTCAAAGCGCCCGGCCAGATACTCCTGGGCAATGGCCAGTGCGGCAACAGCGCGCCCTTCCGAAAAGTCATCACGGGCAAAGAGCTCGGTGATGCGGTCCAGTGGCCAGGGCACCAGCTCCAGAGGCTCCGGCTCATCGCCTTCCAGCTTCGATGGGTACAGGTCGCGTACCAGCACCAGATCAATACCGCCGCGCATATAGCTCGGCGACAGGCTGATTTTCTTCAGGTAGACAAACTCACGGGCGCCGAAGCCGATTTCTTCCTGCAGCTCGCGGTTGCAGGCATCTCGCATGGATTCCCCGAGATCCACCGCGCCTTTGGGCAGGGTCAGTGTGTAATCTTCCACACCACCACCGTACTCGCGGATCAGGGCGATGGTGTTGTCATCGAGCAGGGCAACCATCATCACCGCACCGCTGCCACCGGGCACCAGCCGCTCGTAGGTACGCTCCACGCCGTTGCTGAAACGCAGGTCAAAACGCTCAATCCGGAACAGGCGGCTCTCGGCCACCAGTGAACGGTGCAGTATCTCGGGTTTCTTCTTCATCGGGGCCACACTATCATTCGTTTGCACAGGCATAACCCGAGTATAACGCCATGACGCTGCCGGACTGGCAAGAAATTGATACCGTACTGCTGGATATGGACGGCACCCTGCTGGACCTGCACTACGACAACTATTTCTGGCTGACCCACATCCCGAAGAAATACGCTGAGCATCACGGCATGACCGAGGCGGAAGCCCTGGCTGAGCTGAGCAAAAGCTTTGTCGGCCTGCGCGGCACGCTCAACTGGTACTGCTTTGATTTCTGGACCGAACTGACCGGTCTGCCGATTGTGGCGCTGAAGCGTGATGTGGCAGACCGCATTGGCTACCGCCCGCACGTGATTGAGTTTCTCGCCAGCCTGCGGGCCATGGGCAAACGTCTGGTGATTGTCACCAACTCCCACCGCGCTGGTGTCGACCTTAAGGTTGAACACACCGGGCTGGATGCATTGGTAGACCGCATCATCAGCTCCCACGATTACCGCGAACCGAAAGAAAGTCAGGCATTCTGGGACCATCTGCAGCGTGAAGAACCCTTTGATCCTGCCCGCACCCTGCTGATTGATGACAGTGAGACTGTGTTAGAATCGGCCCATAACTGGGGAATCCGCTGGTTACTGGCCATCCTCCACCCGGACAGTCAGCGCGAACCGGTCTCCGGCAGCCGTTTCCCCGCCATACATCACTTCGATGAGCTGAAGCTTTAACGACAGACGTCCAGCGTCGGTCAGCAGACACCGGAATTTCATGACAGAACAGACCCAGAAAATCCGCCTCGACAAATGGCTGTGGGCCGCGCGTTTTTTCAAAACCCGTGGTCTCGCCAAAACGGCGATTGAAGGCGGCAAAGTGCATTACGACGGCCAGCGCTGCAAAGTCAGCAAAACCGTCGACGTCGGTGCAAAGCTGACCATACGTCAGGGCTTCGATGAAAAAACCGTGATTGTCACGGCACTCTCTGAACAACGCCGTGGTGCGCCGGAAGCGCGGCTGCTGTACGACGAAACCCCGGAAAGCATCAAAGCCCGTATGGACAGCGCCGAATACCGCCGCGTGGTGCGCGCTTCGCAGGCCATACCAGACCATAAACCCAACAAGAAAGAGCGCCGCGACATGCGCCGCTTTGAACAACAGCAGGACTACTGACATGACCGGCCACAGCCAGGATCAGTTACAGCGCTTCAGCTTCGACCACACCAGCATCCGTGGTGAACTGGCGCATCTCAACAGCACCTTTCAGGACGTCATCCGCCGCCACGCCTACCCACGCACCATCGCCATTGCGCTGGGGGAGCTGATGGCCGCCACGGCTCTGCTGAGTGCCAGTCTGAAATTTCCGGGTCGTCTGACCCTGCAGCTGCGGCTGACCGGCAATGTCACCCTGTTGCAGGCTGAGACCGACGAAAAAGGCCGCATGCGCGCTATTGCCCGTTACGAAGAAGGGGCGGATACCGATACCCTGTCGCTGGATGACGGCCAGATGGTGCTGACCATGGAGCCGGAGAACGGCCAGCGTTATCAGGGCATTACCGCCATTGAACAGGGTAATGTGGCCAAAGCACTGGAAGACTATTTCGAACAGTCAGAGCAGCTGGCCAGCCGCTTCTGGCTGCACTGCGACGGCCGCGTGGCCGCCGGACTGATGCTGCAGAAAATGCCGGCCAGTCAGGGCGTCGACCCGGATGCCGATCCGGACGCCTGGGACCGTCTTGGTCATCTCGCCAGCACGGTCAAAGAAGACGAGCTGCTGCATCTGGATAACGAAGACCTGCTGCACCGCCTGTATCACGAAGAAGCCGTACGGGTGTATCCGTCTTCGGCGCTGCAGTTCTGGTGCAGCTGCTCCAAAGACCGCATCGGTAATGCCCTGCATCAGCTGGGCTATGACGAACTGCAGGATATCCTGCGGGAGCAGGGCAGTATCGCCATCAACTGCGAGTTCTGTCAGCAGGCCTACAGCTTTGACGCTGCCCAGATTGATGAGCTGTTTCCGGAGCGGACTCTGCAGTGAATGCAGCCGGTTGACCTTCGTGACAGTACAAATAGCAATCAGGCGCACTTAGCGCAGCGGACGATTTTCTGGCATAATCGCGCACCCTGACTTTAAAAACCGCGTTTCTGTAACCGTTGGGGCGCGGGGAAACTGAGATTCGCCGCAAGGCAATTCAACAGACGAGGACCCTTAAGGGCACCGAAAGAATATGACTGTTTACACTGACTTATCCACTCCATTACTGGTTGAGCAGGCCATCGCCCGCGGCGAAGGCGAACTGCAGGACACCGGTGCACTGGTGGTTAAAACCGGCAAACGTACCGGTCGCTCGCCGATGGACAAATACATCGTGCAGGAGCCCAGCAGCAAAGACGCCATCGACTGGAACAACATCAACCGCCCGTTCGACGCGGACAAGTTTGATGCTCTGTGGGATCGTGTAGAAGAATATCTGGCACAGCACGACAGCTTCGTGTCTTACGTGCACGTCGGTTCTGACCCGCAGCACTACCTGCCGGTCAAAATGACCACCCAGACTGCCTGGCAGAACCTGTTCGGCCGTAACCTCTTCATCCTGCCGGAAAGCTACAACCCATCCGACAAAGAAGAATGGCAGATCCTCAACGTTGCAGGCTTCGAGTGTGTGCCTGAGCGTGACGGCACCAACTCTGACGGCGCCGTGATTGTGAACTTTGCCCAGCGCAAAGTCCTGCTGGCCGGTATGCGTTACGCCGGTGAAATGAAGAAAGCTATGTTCGGCGTGCAGAACTTCCTGCTGCCGGAAAAAGACGTACTGCCGATGCACTGCTCCGCCAACGTCGGCGAAGACGGCGATACCTGTCTGTTCTTCGGCCTGTCCGGTACCGGTAAAACCACCCTGTCTGCCGACCCTGAGCGTTACCTGATCGGTGACGACGAGCACGGCTGGGGCAAAGGCACTGTCTTCAACATCGAAGGTGGCTGCTACGCCAAGACCATCGACCTGTCGAAGAAGAACGAGCCGATCATCTGGGACGCCATCAAGTTCGGTGCCATCGTTGAGAACGTGACCATCGATCCGGAAACCCGCACCGCGGATTACGCCAACACAGAACTGACCGAAAACGGTCGCTGTGCCTACCCGCTGACCCACGTTGAAAAGCGTGTTGAAGAAAACATGGCCGGTGAACCTAAGGCTGTGATCTTCCTGACCTGTGACATGACCGGTGTACTGCCACCAGTGTCTGTCCTGACCAAAGAACAGGCGGCTTACCACTTCCTGTCCGGTTACACCGCTCTGGTGGGTTCTACCGAGATGGGTGGTTCCAAAGGTCTGAAGTCGACCTTCTCTACCTGCTTTGGTGCGCCGTTCTTCCCACGTCCGGCCGGTGTTTACGCCGAGCTGCTGATGAAGCGCGTGACTGAATTCGGTTCCCAGGTCTATCTGGTCAACACTGGCTGGACCGGTGGCCCGAACGGTGGCGGCGGTGAACGTTTCAGCATCCCGACTACCCGTGCCGTGATTGCTGCGATTCAGACCGGCGCCCTGCGTGATGCCGAAACTGAAGAACTGCCGGTGTTCGGCCTGAAAGTACCGACCTCTCTGGAAGGTGTCGACGCCTCTCTGCTGAACCCGACCAAAGCCTGGGCCAATGTGTCTGACTGGGAAGGTGCTGCTAAGAACCTGGCTGCTCAGTTCGTTGAGAACTTCAAGAAGTACGACGTTTCTGACGCCATCGTGAACGCCGGTCCGCAGCTGTAAGCGGCTCTGCTGCCACAAAAAAGGGCGCTCAGGCGCCCTTTTTTGTGGCTGCGGTTTTGGGTCAGGGCTATGCCCGTCCCAGTTCAAACTCAAAACAGGTTCCCCTGTTCAGTTCGCTGCGTACCGAGATATCGCTGTTGTGTATGGCCAGAATCCGTTTGACGATGGCCAGCCCGAGACCAGAGCCGATCTGGCTCGAGTGGTGGGTGTCCTTTGATTGATAAAAACGGTCAAAGATGTGTGGCAGCTCGGCACTGCTGATGCCCGTGCCGGTATCCGCTACGGCTACCCGGCTGCCGTTTTCTGTCTGTTCAATACCAAGAGTCACCTTGCCACCAGCGGGTGTATGGCGGACAGCGTTGCTGATCAGGTTCTCAAGAACACGCTGTATCATGCCGATATCGGCGACCACAAAGGCATCTACGGGGTCGGGCAGGGCGAGTGACAGGGTGACGCCGCGCTGGCTGGCGAGCTGCGACATGTCCTGACTGCAGTCCTGCAGAAGTTCACTGAGAGAGAAACGTTCCGGCTCAGGTTTTAAGCCACCGGATTCCAGTGTCGCCAGATCAAACAGGTCACTGACCAGTCTGGTCAGGCGCTGCCCCTGCTTATAGGCGGAGCGGACATTGTTCAGCTGTTGTTCGTGGCTGTCAGATCCGGCTTTGATCAGGGTGAGTTCCAGTGCGCCCTGGAGTGCCGCCAGTGGCGTTCTCAGATCGTGGGAAACGTTGGCGATCAGCTCGCGCCGGGTCTGATCCAGCTGCTGAATAGCATTGAGCTGCCGGGCAACCGTATCCTGCAGGTCGCAGAAGCTGTGTCGCAGCTGGCGGATTTCATGGGTCTGGTCCGGACCATAGCGGAGCAGACTCTGTTCACCCGGCTGATAATCACGGAGATCGTCCCGCAGACGTGCCAGTGGCCGGGTCAGAATAAAGGCCAGTACCGCAGCGATCAGCAGGGCTCCGGCGATGGCCGCCGCTGCCAGCAGCAGAAACAGCTGCTGATCCGACTGATTCCGGGCTTCCTGCTTCATGGCGTTGTAGACCTGACCACCAACCACCGCGTAGACGTAGCCAAATCTTTGCTCTGCGTCTTCAATCGGCGAGGCAGAAAATACCGTTTTCTGTTGCGGGCGCTGCGGATCATCCCCCAGGACCGGCAATCCGGCGCCACTGAGAAACGCTTCGACGGCGCTGATATCAATACGTTTGAGCTGCACCTTCGCCGGGTCGAGCCGGTGAGCAAGAATCCGGCCGTGGGTGTCTGTCACATAAATCTCCAGTGCCGGGTTGATCACCATGGCCCGGCCAGCCAGCTCGGTGAGCCGTTGTTCATGCAGCCCGCCAGCATCGATCAGGGGTTCCTGCTGAGTGATGTACATGGCGGTTGAGCGGTTGATGCCCTGCAGCGCTGCCAGTTCTCCCTGTCTGGCCATGTTCTGTGAGAGGCTGATCAGCACACTGCCCAGTACCGCAATGATCAGCAGAAACAGCAGAGTGATCTGGCCGTACAGAGAATGAATGAAGGTATTAACTGGCCGCATTGAATCTGTACCCTACGCCCCATACGGTCACTATGATGCCGGGTGACGACGGGTCGGTTTCCAGTTTTGCCCGCAGGCGGTTGATGTGCGAGTTGACGGTATGCTCGTAGCCACTGTGGGCGTATCCCCAGATGTGTTCGAGCAGTTCTGAGCGGGAGAAGACCGTCCCCGGGTGGGCCATGAACCAGGCCAGCAGATCGAATTCTTTCGACGTCAGCTCCAGAGGTTGACCGTCCCGGCTGCATTCCCGGCTGCGCTGATTCAGGGTCAGGCCAGCAGCGGACAGCACTTCCACTTGCCGGACGGCATTCAGGCCCGTTGCTGAGCGGCGGATAAGGGCTTTGACGCGTGCACCCAGTTCCAGCATGGAAAACGGCTTCACCAGATAGTCGTCAGCACCCATTTCCAGCCCGAGTACCCGGTCCAGTTCGCCGGAGCGGCTGGTCAGCATCAGCAACGGAGTGTCATTGAGCCGTGCCCGCAGGTCGCGGCAGATCTCCAGGCCGTCTTTGGACGGCAGGCGCAGGTCCAGCAGGATTGCCGACCATTGTTCTTCCTCGGCGCGGCGGAAGCCGGTTAAGCCATCGTGTTCGACCGTCAGGCTGTAGTCACTGCTCAGATGGAGTCTGATCAGGCTGGCAATGGCTTCATCGTCTTCAATCAGCAGCAGCCGTGCAGGCTCCGCCGTGGTCGTGCGGATAGCGTGGGTCTGGTTCATGGGCAAGTCCTCTGGCAATAAACAGAAAAGCCGGGGCTGCGCGGTTGCGCCTCCCCGTCTTTACTTGGTCGCACCAACCCCCGGAATCCTTACTCAATGCGGGTAAGAGAAAACACCGCCACCGGGTTATCGAAACGATGCACTTCAGAGAGCACAGAGTCTGCCTTGCCTCCGGCCATGCTGATCACGCCTGGATGCACGCGGACGCTGCCAGTGTCATCACGTTCGGCATTGAAGCCTTCACCGCCGTCTGCGGGGCCGGGGATACTGCCCTGAGCTTCGCTGTTGGCTTCGGTTCCGGCATCGTAGGCACGCGCCATAACACGGTGGGATTCACCCATGGCAAGGCTGCTCAGCGAGATATCGTGAACCGCCGTAATGGCATCGTTGGTATTGACCAGCATGGTCACTGCCGACAGGTAGGCGTTATCAAGGTCTTCCACCGGCAGGCTGAGGGTGAGAGTTTCACTCATCCCGGGCATCAGTGCGCCCATACCGGAAGCGGTTGCGAACACTCTTTCATCCCCTTCCGTTGATGCCAGCAGGAAACTGTTGTCACCACCTTCCGCAATCTGCTCCAGTGCTTCACTGGCGGGTTCGGCCAGGCGGAAGATCTGAAAGTCATCCGCCGCGGCAATGGCCGTCAGCGGGGAAAAAGGCTGAGCACTGGTGATGTTGGTGACGGTCAGTTCAAAGGTGGCCATGTCGTCATCACCGCCACAGGCGGTGAGCAGCAGCGACGAGCAGAGAGCCAGAGTAGCAATTCTGATATTCATGGGGCTCACCTCACTTAACCGTTACGACAACCTGTGCGACCGGGTTCAGCCAGCGCTGGGAAAAACCGATATCGCTCATACCGCCTTCATCATCGCCATCACCCAGCACGCCACGGTGTACATGAACAAACCCTTCAGCCTCTGCACTGACACCAGTACCGCCCATGCCAACCATATCTTCCAGCGGCGGCGGTACCGGTAAACCGGCTTCGCCCGGGGCACCGCTGCCACGGATTTCATCGTTCGCTTCGGTACCGGCATCGTAGGCATTCAGTGCAATGGGATAGACGCCCGGTTCTGTCGGAATTTCCCAGTGGGTCAGGCCAACAAACCCATCATTGGTGGGCAGCAGCATGGCGACGATGGACAGGTAGTCGTTACCGGAGGCGTTGTCTGTGTTGAGGGTGACCATGGTGGATGCACCGGGCATCAGCAGGCCTGCCGCGGGGTTTTCTTCCAGTACGGCACCTGTTGCGCTCAGGGCCTCGGCAATACCTGAGATATCACCACCTTCGGCCATGGCCTGCAGCTCAGCGGTTGCTGCGGCACCGGGTTCAAAGACGACCTGGTTGTCACTGTGGGCGGCAATCAGTAACGGAGTGAAGTAAGTTCCGGTGGTGACATTGGTGATTTCAACATCGATTTCAGCGGCGTAAGACATTGCTGCTGTGCCGGTCAACGCGATAGCCATGACGGCTTTTGTGAGTGTTTTCATGAGGTTTACCCTGTGTATTTTGTCTGCACTTAGAAATCCGTGAGGACACTCCGCCATGTGGAGCAGCCTCAGGTTCACTATGTGCCAGGCACAGGGTCTGAAACCTCACAAAAGATTCACAAATTCTTCAAATTTCATCACCCGTTGTTGAGGCGGTAGAGCAGAATCAGAACGATAATCAGGAGTACGCCAGATACACCCTGCCAGAACTGCACTGGGTTGCGTTCGATCAGCGGCGGCCTCTTGTGCTGCAGATAGCCTTTGTTGGGGTGCATCAGGTCGTGCACGAATTCGTCGGCTTCCTGATAACGGCGGTGGGGTTCTGGCTGCAGGCATTTACGCAGGGCGTAATCGGCCCAGCGCGGAATACTCTGCGGGTCATCAGCATTGAACGCCGGGGTGTAACTCAGGCGCTGCAGCATTTTTACCGAGCTGATACGCGCTACTTCCGCGCCGTAAGGCAGGCGTCCGGTGAGCATTTCGTAGGTGATGGCGCCGAGTGAATACACGTCAGAGGCAATGCTGCCCTGAGAACCGAGAAAGTATTCAGGTGCTGAATATTGGGCCGTACCGCGGATGCCATCCTGATCCAGTGGGTTATCGACCTCCAGCAGGCCCGCCACCCTGACGGCACCGAAGTCGATGATTTTTACCGTACCTTCGCTGTCGATCATGATGTTGTCGGGTTTCAGGTCCTGATGCAGCATTTCCAGCCGGTGGAAGGCGCGCAGCCCCCGGGCAATCTGCACGACGATATCGCGGACTTTCTCGATGGCGGGGCGCGGGTTATCGCGCATCCACTGGGCGAGGGTAATGCCCTCAATGAACTCGGTGACCAGATAGATGTAATTTGGTTTACGCGGGTGTTCCACCGGTTTGAGTACATGGGGGCTGTTGATGCGCCGGGCGATCCATTCTTCCAGTAAGAAACGCTCCAGATAAGTGGTGTCTTCGCGCAGTTCGCCGGACGGCGTTTTGAGAATAACCGTTACGCCGCTGGCGTTGTCCCGCGCCAGAAATACATGGCTGCGCGGGCTGGCGTGAATCTTCCGCAGAATGGTGTAGCCGTCAAATTCTTCCCGGGCATCCAGTTCCGGCGGGAAGGGCAGTTCGGTCAGCTGCTGGTGCACGTCACTTTTGCTCTGCGCCGGTAACTGGTCAACGCGCAGTATCTGAATGGTGAGGTTGTCGTCGCTCTTATTGGCTCTGGCTTTATCGAGAATCACCTGAGCAGCCTGATCCAGATTCCCGGCGTATTCTTTCAGTGTCTCAGTGACGAAGTCATCGTCAACGAACTCGTAGATGCCGTCGGTGGCGAGCACAAAGGTGTCGCCGGTATCCAGTGACTGTGAGCGGTAATCGATTTCAAGCTGATCATCCATACCCAGGGCACGGGTGAGATAGCTCTTGTTCTCTTCAGTATAAAAACGGTGATCTTTGGTCAGGGGCTCAAGTGCATCGCCCTGTACCTGATAAACACGGGTATCACCGGCATGAAACAGGTGCAGGGTCCGTGACTTGATGACGATGGCGCTGAAGGTGCACACATAACCCCGGTTCATGTCATGGCGGTACTGACTCTGGCGGGTCTGGGCATAGAGCCAGGAGTTGGCGGCCGCCAGCACTTTCAGGCCAGAGGTTTTGACTGACCAGGCCTCAGAGGTGCAGTAGTAATCGCTGAGGAAGTTCTGCACCGCGGTGGCGCTGGCGATCTGACTGACGCTGCTGCTGCTGATGCCATCGGCGAGTGCCATGGCGATGCCTTTGCTCTCCAGCAGGGGGCTTGCGGGGATCTGAACGGCGTGAAAGTCCTGATTCAGTGGCTTAACGCCTTTGTCGGTGGCTTGCCCGACAGAGACCTGCAATGTATCCGGCATACATACTCCTCAGTGTGGCAGGCCAGCAACAGAAAAGCCCACGCTCCCGGTCACGTGACCAACCGGGAGGGTGGGCTTTGTCTTTACGTTCCGAAGGTAAGCGGATTGTCTCTGATCAGAGGCAATCCGTCAGCCATCGATTACAGCTTACGATCAGCGCTCTGACGAACGTGAGTAAAGTAGAGTGGCAGGGCTACGAAGACGAAACCACCCACCAGGTTACCCAGTGCAGTTGGCAGTTCGTTCCAGATGATGTAGTCCATCACAGTGAAGTCACCACCCATGATCATGGAGAATGGGAACAGGAACATGTTCACGATGGAGTGTTCGAAGCCCATGAAGAAGAACAGCATGATTGGCATCCACATAGCGAACATTTTGGAGATCGCAGAGGTAGAGATCATGGCGCCAACAACACCCATAGATACCATCCAGTTGCACAGCATGCCGCGGATGAAGATCGTGAACCAGCCATCAATACCGTGTGCTGCGTAACCCACAGTACGGGATTCGCCGATGGAAGACACTTTAGCTGCAATTGCGCCGCCGTCCGTGTTGTAGCCATAAGTCAGGATGAAAGAGATCATCACTGCAACAGACAGCGCACCCGCCAGGTTGCCGCAGAACACCAGGCCCCAGTTACGCAGCAGCTGAGGAACAGTACAGCCAGGACGTTTGTCGATGATGGCCAGTGGTACCAGAGTGAACACACCGGTCAGCAGGTCGAACTTCATCAGGTACAGCATGATAAAACCGACCGGGAAGAGTACAGCACCCAGAATCGCAGAGCCGCTGCTCATAGCCACTGTGATGGCGAATACCGCCGCCAGAGCCAGAATAGCACCGGCCATAAAGGCACGGATCAGGGTGTCCTTGGTGGACATAAAGATTTTTTCAGCACCGCTGTCCACCATCTTGGTAGCGAACTCGGAGGGCATGAGATAAGACATGGTCAGTTCCTCAAAGGGTTAAGTTAATCGTGTTTTAAATGGTCAGATAAATCTGCTGTTCTCTTGCCTTTCGTCCGGGAGGGTGAATCGCAGGCAAAAAAAAACGACGTACTCACGCAGTGTGCACAAACATGCACTGGTGAGAGACGTCGTTATCTCGGTTCATATCGGGCCGCCATTGGCCTGAATAATAAAAAGCAGATAGCGTGCCAGTTTTCCTTTTTGTTGTTTTTAAAGGTTTTTTTGAGCATCGGGCATGAAAGCGCACACATGATGAGCCCAAAAACGAGCCAGTCTGATCAGAATGAGAGCCAAAAAGGTGCATAAACTGGTATTTAGTTTGTGTGTTTAATGCCAATGCAAAGCCGTGTACCCGGCGGTGGAACTGATATACTCAGCGGCATTTCAAACCCTGTCTGTGAATTTTTACCGAGCACCGCATGAATCAGGATTCTGTACTTTTCGACCGTATCGCCACTGAACTCTCCGTCCGTCCGCAGCAGGTTGCCGCTGCCGCCGGTCTGCTTGATGAAGGCGCGACCGTGCCTTTTATTTCCCGTTACCGTAAAGAAGTCACAGGCTCTCTGGATGACAGCCAGCTGCGTACCCTGGAAGAACGTCTGCGTTATCTGCGCGAGATGGAAGAGCGCCGTGGTGCCATCCTTAAAAGCATCGACGAGCAGGGCAAACTCTCAGATGAACTCAAACGCGAGATTCTGACGGCTGACACCAAAACCCGTCTCGAAGATCTGTATCTGCCGTATAAGCCGAAGCGCCGCACCAAAGGCCAGATTGCCATCGAAGCCGGGCTGGAGCCGCTGGCGGAGAGCCTGTTCGCCGACCCGACTCTGAACCCGGAAGCCGAAGCTGAAAAATTCCTCAATGCAGAGCACAGCATTGGTGACACCAAAGCTGCTCTCGACGGTGCCAAATACATTCTGATGGAACGCTTTGCCGAAGACGCCGACCTGCTGGCTAAGCTGCGCCGCTTTATGCAGCAGGAGGCGACGCTGTCCGTGCGCGTGATGCCGGGTCAGGAAACCGCCGGTGCTAAGTTCTCTGACTACTTTGAGCACGACGAACCCTTGAAGAGTGTGCCAAGCCACCGGGCGCTGGCGATTCTGCGTGGCCGTAACGAAGGCGTGCTCAGTTTTGCGCTGGTGACTGGCGACTGGAAGGCCAGCCCCGGTGAAGATAAGCTCGCGCCAAGCCCGTGCGAAGGCATGATTGCTGAGCACTTCAGTATCGAAAACCACAACCGCGCCGCTGACCGCTGGCTGGCGGAAGTGGTGAAGTGGACGTGGCGGATCAAGCTGCTCACTCATATTGAAACCGAGCTGGTGGGTGCCCTGCGAGAGCAGGCTGAAGACGCTGCCATCAAGGTGTTTGCCGACAACCTGAAAGACCTGCTGCTGGCCGCCCCGGCCGGGCGCAAAGCGACCATCGGCCTCGACCCTGGTCTGCGTACCGGCGTGAAAGTCGCCGTGGTAGATAACACGGGTAAAGTCGTGGATTACGCCACCATTTACCCGACCCCGCCGCAGAACAAGCTGGCGGAATCTGCGGCGGTACTGACGGCCCTGATCGCCAAACATCAGGTTGAGCTGATCTCGATCGGTAACGGTACCGGCTCGCGCGAGACCGATAAGTTCGTCGGCGATATGATCAAAGCCAACCCGGCACTGAAGAACGTGCAGAAGATCATGGTCAACGAAGCCGGTGCCTCGGTGTATTCCGCCTCGGAACTCGCGGCGAAAGAATTCCCGGATCTGGATGTGACCATCCGTGGCGCGGTGTCCATCGCCCGCCGTCTGCAGGACCCGCTGGCTGAGCTGGTGAAGATCGAGCCCAAGTCGATTGGTGTGGGCCAGTACCAGCATGATGTAAACCAGAGTCAGCTGGCGCGCTCGCTGGATGCTGTGGTGGAGGACTGTGTGAACAGCGTCGGCGTGGATCTGAATACGGCGTCTGCGCCACTGCTGACCCGGGTATCCGGCCTGAACAGTACCCTGGCCAGCAACATCGTCGCCTTCCGCGATGTGAACGGTGCCTTTAACAGCCGTGCCGATCTGAAAAAAGTGCCGCGTCTGGGTGAGAAAACCTTTGAACAGGCGGCGGGCTTCCTGCGCATCATGGGGGGAACTAACCCGCTGGATGCCTCGGCGGTACACCCGGAGTCATACCCTGTCGTGGAGAAAATCGCCCACGAATTCTCGCGTGATGTATCGGGCCTGATCGGCGACGGCAGTTTCCTCAAGTCGGTGAAGGCCGCGAACTTTACCGACGATAAGGTCGGTGAAATCACTGTGAAAGACATTCTGGCGGAGCTGGAAAAGCCCGGCCGCGACCCGCGTCCGGAATTCAAATTCGCTGAATTCAAAGATGGCGTTGAAGACATCAAAGACCTGCGCCCGGATATGATTCTGGAGGGTGTGATTACCAACGTCGCCGCTTTCGGTGCCTTCGTCGACATCGGCGTGCATCAGGATGGTCTGGTGCATATCTCGGCGCTGTCCGATACCTTCGTGAAAGACCCGCGCGATGTGGTGAAAGCCGGTGATATCGTCAAAGTGAAGGTGATGGAAGTGGACGTACCGCGTAAGCGCATCGGTCTGTCCATGCGTCTCACCGACAGCGCCAGTGACCGCGCCGAAGGTCAGTCTCTGCGCGAGAAGAGCCGTGGTCCGGGTGGCAGTGGTGCGGGTAAAGGCGGTCAGCGCCAGAACCGCAACCAGAGCAGCCAGCAGCAGGCACCAGCCAATAACGCCATGGCGGGTGCACTTGCCGCGGCCTTTGCCAAAGCCAAAAAGTAATCCTTCTGAAAACACGCCCCGGTTGCAGAACCTGAGCCGGGGCTGATCTGTCTATACTGATACTTTTAACTTACTGAGTTTCTCTTCCATGTTCGGCTCACGGGCTTCCTGGCTGTCCTTTCTGCTGTTCTGTTCCTTTATGTCATCACCCCTGTCTGCCACCGAACTGGCAGATGAAGAAGACGTGGTGATCGCCCCTGAGCCTGAGTTGGCCGTTGCGGAAGAGACCGTAGCGGCCGCAGAAGGCACGGTCACTGAAACACCGCTGCCACCGGAACTGAACATCCTCGGACATAAGGTGGCGCCCGGCGAACTGATGACTCTGTCATGGAGCCCGGGCCAGTCGTTTCCCAGCATTGATACCCCGGTGCCTGTGCTGGTGGCCCGCGGCGCTAAGCCGGGCCCGGCCCTGTGCCTCACCGCAGCGATTCATGGCGATGAACTGAACGGTATCGAGATGGTGCGGCGTCTGATGTACCAGCTGAAGCCGGATCGTATGAACGGCACTGTGATTGGTATCCCGATTGTGAACCTCGACGGCTTCCGCCGCGGCAGCCGGTATCTGGCCGACCGGCGTGATCTGAACCGGCATTTTCCGGGCAGCGGCAAAGGCAGCGCTGCTGATCGTATCGCCCATTCGCTGTTTTATGAGGTGATCCGGGATCACTGCCAGTATCTGGTGGATCTGCACACGGGTTCGCTGAAACGTACTAACCTGCCGCAGATCCGTGGTGACCTGAGCGATGAGGCCGTGTTCGGGTTCAGCCGTAATTTTGGTGGCATCACGGTACTGCATGGCCGGGGAACGAATGGCACCCTGCGCCGCGCCGCGGTGAATGTGGGTATTCCGACGGTGACGCTGGAAGCCGGTGGCCCCAATGAGCTGGAAGAAAGTGCGGTAGACGGTGGCGTTAAAGCCCTGGAAACCCTGCTGCAGAACCTGGGTATTCAGCCGACACGGCGCTTCTGGGGCACGCCGCAGCCGGTGTTCTACCACTCCGACTGGGTGCGCACAGATCAGGGTGGGATTCTGATGTCACAGGTCAAACTCGGTGACAGCGTCAAGGAAGGTGCTGTTATGGGACGGGTGGTTGATCCGGTTTCCAACACCGGCAGTGATATTCTGGCGCCGTTTACCGGCCGGGTGATCGGCATGGCGACGAATCAGGTCGTACAGACGGGTTTCGCGGCTTACCATCTGGGCGTTGAGAAGGCCGCTGAAGAAGTGCAGGAAGAAGCCCGGGATGACGAACAGAGCCTGGGTGATGCTGCTGCAGCGGATGAAAGCAGTGATGTGGCATCCGCAGACGACAGTGCGGCTGCAGACGGAGATGCCGCTCCGTCTGATGAGATCCGTGCAGCTGACTCTGGTGGTAACCCGGTAAGCAACCCGGATGATACACCGGCAGGGGAATGTTCAGTCACCTGCTGATCCCTGCGCATCAGCCTGTCCGGAGTGTTACCTGTTGCTCCGGACAGAACACTGAAGTGCTTCTGTGCCCTCAGTTTATTAATGCGTCTGGCGCGGATTTACTCCTATAATGCCCCCTCGGTTTACCTGTTTCTGAGGCACTTTTGGCATCATACAACGCACACCTGGAAGCCCTGTCTTCAGCCCGCAACCCAGCCGCACTCGTCCGCCTGCAGCGCGGTATTGAGAAAGAAGGTCTGCGCTGTGATGCAGAGGGCGTTATCGCCCAGACTCCACACCCGAAAGGGCTGGGGTCCGCGCTGACGCATCCGTCGATTACCACGGATTACTCGGAGTCACTGCTGGAGTTCATTACCCCGGTGTTCGGCTCGGCGCTGGAAGCTCAGGCGTATCTTGAAGTGGCCCACCGCTTTACTTACAGCCAGCTGGGCAGTGAGCTGATCTGGCCTTCGTCCATGCCCTGTATTCTGCATGGTGAGCTGAGCGTGCCCATCGCCGAATACGGCACCTCCAATATCGGTAAACTTAAACACGTTTACCGCCACGGACTCTGGCACCGCTATGGCCGCATCATGCAGTGCATCTCCGGTATTCATTACAACATCTCCCTGCCGCAGGAATTGCTGGAGCTGCTGGCCAATCAGCAGGGCACCACGGCCAACATGGAGTTTGTGACGGATACCTACCTGGGTCTGATCCGTAACTTCCGCCGTTATGGCTGGCTGCTGATCTACCTGTTCGGTTCATCCCCGGCGGTCTGTAAAACCTTCCTCGATGGTCGCGAGCACAGTCTGGATGAATTCGACGAACACACCCTGTATGGCCCTTATGCCACGTCACTGCGTATGAGCGGACTGGGGTATCAGAGCAATGCTCAGGCGGGTCTGCGCATCTGCCACAACACATTGGATAACTACATTGCGACGCTGGGGCGTGCGTTGCGCATTCCGGTACCTGAATACGAAGCCATTGGCGTGCGCGATGAGAGCGGCGAATACAATCAGCTGAGCACGAATCTTCTGCAGATTGAAAACGAGTATTACAGCAGTATCCGTCCTAAGCGGGTGGGGCTGAGCGGTGAGAAACCACTGCAGTCGCTGGCCCGTGCCGGAATTGAGTACATTGAGATCCGCTCCACCGATGTGAATCCCTTCCTGCCTACCGGTATGAATGTTGAGCAGATGCTGTTTATGGACCTGTTCCTGCTCTGGTGTGCGCTCATCCCCAGCCCGCTGATTGATGACGAAGAGTGCGACCAGACCATCCGTAACCAGTCGCTGGTGGTGAACGAAGGGCGTCGCCCGGGGCTGATGCTGGAGGGCGAAAACGGCCCGGTGAATATGATTGCGTGGGCGCGTTCGCTGCTGGATCAGATGCGTCCGCTGGCACAGCTGATGGATAAAGAAATGCACTCCGGCGCCACCGAAGCTTCCCTCAATCAGCAGTGGCTGAAACTGGCGGACAGCAGCCTGACACCTTCGGCACAGGTGCTGCGGCGGATGCGCGAAACGGGCAAAGGGTTTGTGGGCCTGACATTGGATCTGGCGCGTCAGCACCGTCGTACACTGAGCGATCCTCTGTCAGAATCAGCCCGCCGTCACTGGCGTGAAAAGGCAGAGAAAAGCCTGAACGAACAGACCCTGCTTGAAACCGAAGTCACGGTTCCCTTTGCGGAGTATCTGGCGGCTTACGTCAGCCGCTGAGCGGGCAGGTCAGTTCTGGACGACCAGATTGCGGAAGTAAAGGTCGTCCACACAGGGCTCGCCTTCCAGCCTGGTCATCAGGTTGCGCACTGTGGTCAGGGCCATCTGACGCAGTTTTTCGTGGCCCGCGGATGAGTTCATGATCTCAGGTTCCTGAGCACTGAACAGCATCACCAGATCGTTCTGGATATAGGGCTTATGCAGACTGACTTTGGCGGCAGCCTCCGGGTCGTTGACGCGCAGAGCGACGTCGGTACGCAGGTACTTCATGCGACCGCTGCTGCCGTAATTCACCACAAATGAAGGCTCAAATTCGATGTATTGTACTTTGGGCCCCAGTGCTTCCTCTTCTTCCTCCGCGAGCACCTCTGCCGCAGGAGTGACAAGAGAAAAACCCAGCAGTAAAAACAGCATGAAACGCGGCATAACAGGGAACCTTCAGGAAACAATTTCTGATGAATTCAGCTTAGCAGTTCCTGACAAATATGCTGTCGTGCCTGTGTTACACTCTGCTCGTTTCTGCAATCGTACCTACTGACGGGAACCTCCATGCTGAGCCGTATTATTCCTGACACTGCCCTGACCATTGGCTATCTGCTGGGGTTTCTGCTGTGCAGTGGTCTGCTTGGTGCCGCGTATTATTTTGAATACCAGCTGTACCTTGATCCCTGCCCTCTGTGCATCGTCCAGCGCATTCTGACGCTGGTGATCGGCCTTTTCTGCCTGTTCGCTTTCTTTCTGCGTCGTAGTGTCTGGCCTTTGCGCATCAGCATGGTCGGTGTGTTGCTGACCTCTCTCGCCGGTATCTGGGTAACTAACCACCATATCTGGATTCAGGGCCTGCCGCCGGAGGAAGTGCCGGAATGCGGACCGGGTCTGGCGTACATGATTGATACCCTGTCGGTGAACGAACTGCTCACCGCTCTGCTGAAAGGTGACGGCAGTTGTGCGGAGATCTCCTGGACCTTCATGTCTCTGAGTATGCCGCAGTGGATGCTGCTGGTTTTCAGCGGTTTTCTGATGGTTTCCATGCTCGGTATCCTGCGTACCTGGAAGCACAAAAGCTGACTTTTTCAAATCAAAAAAAGCAGAAAAGTTGCTTGCAACGATGCAGGACGCATGCCTAAATTGTTGCATAACCGACCAGACTGACGTCTGATTTTTCGCCTTTAAAAGGGATAAGACCATGCTGGAAAAATGCAAAGATGCCCAGGAACGCTGGGGTGGTGTGCATCAGCTGATCGACAAGTGGTTAAGCGACCGTCAGAAGCTGATCGTCCTCTACTGCAATCTTTCTGCTACTAAGCCCCTGTCTGATGAAGAGCCGCTGGGTGTCATGGTGCAGCGTTTCTGCGAAGTGCTGATTGATTACTGCTCCGCAGGCCATTTTGAAATCTACGAACAGCTCAAGAACGAAGCCCTCGAATACAACGATGGTGGTACTGAGCTGGCAGAAAAACTGCTGCCACGTCTTGAAGAAATGACGGGTCAGTTTGTTGATTTCAACGACACCTATGACCGTCATTGTACGCTGGATCAGCTGGCTAAACTGCCGGATGATCTGTCTGAAATCGGTGAGCTGCTTGAAGAGCGCTTCCAGATTGAAGATAAGCTGATCGAAAAACTGCACACGACCCACCGCGAAGAGCAACCGGTCGAAGGCTGATCCTGCTTGCCGGCTCTTTCCGTAAGAGCCGGTATTCCTCTCCCGGCATTCCTGCCAGATTCTTCTAAACTGTATGACATGTCTCCTGTAACACCGGGCTGTTGTTCATGTTGTTTCCGCGTTCCTGTCTTTACCTGATCACCCTTGCTGCCAGTCTGTTACTGGGCGGTTGTGATAAGGCGGCCCAGCCTGATGCCTTTACCGAAGTGGCGGTACAGGGGGTGTACAGCATCACTCTGAGTCACTGCGGGGATACTGCCGTGGTCGGCAGCCTGCATCACGGTGGCAGCTTCTGGACGCTCAAACCCGCTAACCGCTACTTTGACTGGAATCATCAGAGCGAAGGCTACAGCAACATCACCAGTGCTGCGTTTTCACCGGATGATGATTTTGTTGCCACCAGTGACAGCCGCACCATCGTGCTGTGGGATGTGGCCACAGGGGCAGCCATCTGGTTCTGGAACGCTCCGGGTGACATCAAGGATATGGCTCTGACCCGCCACGGCGATTACGCCCTGCTTGGCATGGACGATTACAGCGCCACCCTGTTTGATATCCGCAACGGCGGCATCCGTCAGCGCCTGCCGCACGACGGTATTGTTTACGACGTGAGTCTGGATAGCGATGGCCTGCTGGCGGCAACCGCCAGTGATGACCTGACCGCGGTGGTCTGGAATCTGAATGATGGCCGTAGTCTGAAAACCTTCCGGCATGAGAATCAGGTGCGTACCGCGCAGCTGTCCCCATCCGGGAAGCTGCTGTTTACGTCGGCCCTGCGTGAGTCTGGCAAAATCTGGGATGTGCGCAGTGGTAAACTGCTGCAGGAGCTGCCCGGTGGTCGCGGACATTTCACCTCTGCACGTTTCAATGACAGCGAAACCCAGCTGCTGACGGGTAACACGTCCGGGCAGATTCAGCTCTGGTCGGTGAAAAAGGGTGAGCAGCAGGCCATCTGGCGGGCCACCACCGGCAAGGAATGGGTCGGTAATAATGTGCCGGTCGAGGATGTTGCTTTTGCGGGGACAGCCTACCGCGCAGCCGGTGCCAGCGGCCGTGTCTATTTTCTGAAAAAGTAACCTGCCACTCTGAACCGGCGGATGGTTCGTGTTTGCCGCTGCTTTTGAGTATGCTGCAGACTGACAGTCACCGCTACGACAGAGCCGCAGATCAGTGAATTCACCCGGACACCCGAAGCAAGCGCCTACTTACCGGTCTGTAACCTACCGGCAGCCGGTGCGTATTCTGGTGCTGAATGCCAAAGGTGGCAGTGGCAAAACCACGCTGGCTACGAATCTGGCCTGTCAGTTTGCCCGCCTCGGGGAAGTCACCACTCTCATTGATCAGGACCCGCAGGGCTCCGCAACCCAGTGGCTGGCGGCCCGGGCTCCGGCGCTGCCTCTGATTCATGGCATCCAGTCGTTTCATAATCCGGGTGCGGTGACCCGCAGCTGGCGGCTGCGCAATGTGCCGTTATCGACCCAGCGGGTGGTGATTGATACTCAGGCGGCACTGGACCCGAATGAACTGTCGGATCTGACGGATTTTGCCGACATCCTTATTATCCCTGTGATTCCATCCGCCATTGATATGCGTTCGTTTTCCACCTTTCTTGAGCAGGTGCAGAAATCCCCGGCGTTCCGCCGTCAGCCCAAACCCATCGCCGTGGTGGCCAACCGCATCCGCCGCAACACACTGAGTTACCGTCAGCTGGAGAGCTTTCTGTCCGGCAGCGGTGCGCCGCTGGTGGCCTCGCTGCGCGACACCCAGTTTTACGTCAAAGCGGCTGAGTTCGGTTATGGTGTGGTGGACTTTGACCGTCAGCATGAAAAAGAGCCGGAGGAGTGGGAGCCGCTGATGCGCTGGCTGGAAGACACCATCCAGCGTTTGCGCCCGGCCCCCTGAATCAGTCAGTCATGCTGCGGAAAGTCAGGCTGATGCGTGGTGAGGTGACCTTTGCCATCACCGGCACACTGTGCAGCCAGTGCTGCTGAATCTCGTCTCTCATCACCAGCAGGCTGCCGTGCTCCAGGGTTTTCTCCAGCGTCTGCCCCGTGCCTTTGTGGCGCAGCAGAAAACGCCGTTGGGCGCCGAAGCTGAGTGAGGTAATGGCGGCGCGGGGCACCAGCTCCTTTTCATTGTCGGTATGCCAGGACATACCCTCCTGACCAGAGTGGTACAGGTTCAGCAGACAGGAGTTGTAGCCTGCTCCACTGATGTCTTCGACCCGCTGTTTCAGCTCCAGCAACACCGGCACCCAGGGACGTGCCGTTTTCACTGCGCCGGAATATTCATACGACCAGGCCTTGTCACCGTGCCAGGAGTATTTGCGCCGCGTGACGATACGCTTGCCCATCACAGTGACTTCATCGTGCTGCCAGGGCACTTCCTGCATCAGGCGCCGGAAAAGGACATCCGCCTCGCGGGCAGAGAACAGGGGCCCGTAGTAAAGCAGGGTGCCGTCGTGGGGCAGCAGGTTCGCCGGTGTACCGTCGAGCTGTTCAAACAGATCCATAATGCAGGCTGTGCAGACGAGTGAAAAAATGTGTGTAAATTTTAACCTGTCATGGGCTGAAAAATCTTGCTGAAGGGGCAAAGCGGTCCTATATTCCGCATCCCATTGATCTGAACAGTCCGCACTTACCGGACCTTCTGTGCTGAGGAATGCGCGGCCCCCATGAACACCACCCCTCTTGCACCTGCAGCGCTGCGGCCGTCAGACTCTGACGGTACCGATGAAACCCTGTTTGCAGGCATTGCTTCTGACCTGAGAGAGCAGGGCTACAGCATACGTCCGGCGGCACTGCCCGCTGATCTGGCAGAAGCCCTGTATACGCATCAGCTCAGCCTGTCCGGCGAAGACTTCAGCGCAGCCGGTATTGGCCGCGGTAATGACCTGATGCAGAACAATTTCGTCCGTACGGATGAAATCTGCTGGATCAGCGGCGAATCCGATGCCGGCCGCCGCTGGCTCAACTGGAGTGGTGGACTGCAGCAGTACCTTAACCGGCGCCTGTTTCTCGGGCTGTTCTCGTTTGAGAGTCACTTTGCCCATTACGCCCCCGGCGATTTTTACCGCCGCCATCTGGATGCCTTCAAAGGTCAGCAGAACCGGGTATTGTCGCTGGTGGTGTATCTGAACCCGGGCTGGCAGGCGGACGACGGTGGTGAACTGGTGCTCTACCGTGACAGCACGGATCAGGAAGGCATCCGGGTAACGCCCCTGATGGGCACTGTGGTGGTGTTTCTCAGTGAGGAATTCCCGCATGAAGTGCTTCCGGCCCAACGTGACCGTTATTCCATTGCGGGCTGGTTCCGGGTGAACACGTCGCTCGGCGGAGCGATTGATCCGCCCCGGTGACCGGGTTGCCTGCCGTCAGTGGTGCTCCAGCAGTGCCAGCAGCGGCTGGTAGTCACTGGTCAGCAGACTGAGGTTGTGTTGCCTGCCTCCGCCATCCTGAGGACGGTCTGATAATGCCTGAAACAGCAGCCCAAGGCCCTCACGCTCGGCGTCCAACTCGGCGGTTTTGAGGGCGTCGTATTCATCTCGCTGGTGGTGTTTATCGCAGGCCCGGCGCTGGGCTCTTAAGGGCAGAATCCGCTCCCGGCGGCAGGTGTCATACTCAGTGTTAACAAGGTCTGCCGCTGTCAGGGTTACGCCTTTTTCTGCCAGCCACAATGCCGTCAGCAACCAGAGCACATCACAGTCCTGTGTATCCTGAAGGCGCAGCAGTTCATTGGCCATACCGGGGAGGCTGTAAACCCCCAGAGCATAGTCCCAGAGTGGGTTATTGCCTGTGTCTGTGGCACACTGCGCAGCCATGATTTTTACCCGTATCCACACCCATGATCGAATTTAATCAGGTTTCCCTACAGCGCGGTACCAGCTTCCTGTTACAGGGCGCCAGCTTACGTATTCATGATGGCCAGAAAATGGCTCTTATCGGCGCCAATGGTGCCGGTAAGTCGAGTCTGTTTGCTCTGCTTAATGGTGAATTGCAGGTGGATGGCGGCGATCTGGATATTCCGGCGAAGTGGCGTATTGCTCATATGCGTCAGGAAGCCGAAGCCAGTACCCGCAGCGCGGTCGATTACGTTATGGATGGTGATACGGACTACCGCCGGATTGAAGCCGGTATTGCCAATGCGCAGGATGATCATGACCTGACCCGCTGGATGGATGCTATGGAAGCACATCAGGGCTATCAGGTACCGGTCAAAGCCGAGCAGTTGCTGCACGGTCTGGGTTTTCAGCAGAGCGATATGCAACGCCCGGTGACGGACTTCTCCGGTGGCTGGCGTATCCGCCTCAATCTGGCACAGGCGCTGATGACGCCGTCAGACCTGCTGTTGCTGGATGAACCGACCAACCACCTCGACCTCGAAGCGACTCTGTGGCTGGAGCAGTGGCTGAAAAAATACCCGGGCACCTTGCTGTTTATCTCCCACGACCGTGATTTTATTGATGCCGTTGCCGGTCACATCGTGCACCTGTATCAGCAACAGCTGGTGCTGTATCCGGGTAATTACAGTGCTTATGAACGCATCCGTGCAGAAAAGCTCGCTCAGCAGCAGACCCTGTTTGAGAAACAACAGACCCGGGTGAAAGAAATTGAGCAGTTTGTGGCGCGCTTCCGGGCCAAGGCCAGTAAGGCCAAACAGGCCCAGAGCCGTTTAAAAGAGCTGCAGCGTATGGAACTGATTGCGCCGGCGCATGTGGATTCGCCGTTCCGCTTTGAATTTCCCTGTACCGAAAAAGTCTCGACACCTCTGCTGACACTGGATCATGCGACACTGGGATATCCGTCACGCACCATTCTGGAAAATGTGAATTTTTCCATTGTTCCGGGACATCGTGTTGGCTTGCTCGGGCCGAATGGTGCGGGTAAATCCACCCTGTTAAAAACCCTGTGTCAGGATAATCCGCTGCTGGCCGGTGAGCAGACCCATGGTGAATTTTTAAAGATTGGTTATTTCGCCCAGCATCAGCTGGAATCGCTGGATGTGAATGCGACTCCGGCGCTGACGCTGCAGCGTATTAAGCCACAGGCCAGTGATCAGGAAATCCGTAATTTCCTTGGCGGCTTTGGTTTCTCCGGAGATAAAGCACTGGAAATTATTGCGCCGTTTTCCGGTGGTGAAAAATCCCGTCTGGCTCTGGCCTGTGTGGCCTGGCAGAGCCCTAATCTGCTGATTCTGGATGAACCGACCAACCATCTGGATATTGAAATGCGTGAAGCACTGGCCATGGCCTTGCAGAACTTTCCGGGCGCGATTCTGATTGTCAGCCACGACCGGCATCTGCTGAAGTCGACCGTGGATGAATACTGGCTGGTGGATCAGGGCCATGTCCGTGCGTTTGATGGTGACCTTGAAGACTATCACCAGTATCTGCAGAAAAAAGACGCGCAGCCTGCTTCTGAAATTACGGGGGCTGAGGTGTCCAGTAAGCCCGTCGACCGCAAAGAACAGAAGCGGCTGGAAGCCGAATTACGACAGAAACTGGCACCGCTGAAAAAGAAACTGGATGCGGCGGAAAAACGCATGGAAAAAATTCAGCAGACGCTCTCAGTTATTGAAGAAAAAATGTCCGACACGTCGCTCTACGACGCGGCAAAAAAGGACGAACTCAATGATCTGATTCAGCAACAGGGAAAACTGAAATCAGAGCTGGATGATGTCGAAGCGGAATGGATGGAGCTGTCGGAAGAAATGGAGAATTTTTCAGGCTGATTCTGCTGAGAATTTTTTCAGGGGCCAGAAACAAAAAGGGGTGCATTTCTGCACCCAAGACCATGAAGGAACTGCCAGAAATATCATCAGGGGAAAGCTCAATAACCCCGGAGGATACCGGCGGAATAATTTTCTCCGCCGCTGACCGTCCTGCTTATTGCAGGACCGTCATTTCATCAATCAGATGCTGTGCGTTATCCACTTTTTCCATGACCCACAGCATGTAGCGGCTGTCGACGTGAATCGCGCGTACCGTACGCGGATCAAACAGCCAGTCGGAATTCACGCTTTCCAGCGTGCCATCAAACACCAGCCCCACCAGTTCACCTCTGGCATTCAGCGTTGCTGAGCCTGAGTTGCCACCGGTGATGTCGAGGTCCGAGAGGAAATTCACCGGTACGGACTTCAGACTTTTCATGCGGTAGCTGCCGTAGTCTTTGGCGTCTATCAGATCCAGCTGGCGCTGTGGTGAATTGAAGGGTTCCATGCCTGTGTCTTTGGCGGTAATACCTTCCAGCGTGGTGAACGGCAGATATTCCAGCCCGTCCTGAGGTGATCCTCCGGTGACATGGCCATAGGAAATACGCAGTGTGGAGTTGGCGTCCGGGTAGGTCACATCGCCCTGGGCTTTCTGCCAGTTGATGATGGCTGCCATGTAGTCCGGACGGACCGCTGCACTTTCACCCTCCAGTTCTTTTACGGCATTTTCGAACGCCATATTGGTGTCATACAGAGCGACCGCCAGCTGGATAAAACCGTCGTCCATGTTTTCCAGCTGTTCCACCGTGGCACTCATCAGGCTCTGGCGGGTTGCCACGCTGCTGAGTACGGTATTGTCGTAGAAACGGTCCAGATCAAGGTCGGCTGCGCTGGTTGTCGTGGCGTTGATACCCAGCGCCTTATCCAGTGCCGGAACGCGCTGTGCAACCGGTGCTTTGAGGTAATGGTTGAGGAACAGGGTCCATTCGGCTTTATCGACAACCGGGTCATAGCGGCGGTCGATGCTTTCCAGCCAGTTGCGGATGAAAGTTTCATCACGCAGCTGAAAGCCGGTTTCGCGTTCGACGTCCGGTTTTTCATGCTCTTTAGCCAGACGGTACAGGTCTTTGGCGACGGCCAGAAGTTGCGGACGTGTCGCATACTCGTACCAGAATTCTTTCTGCGACAGTGCAGCGTTTTCAGCAGCAATGGCGTCTGTCCGGGCAATGGCGGCGGCAAAGTGGTCACGGCTCTTGTCGGCAGCTACCCAGGCATTCAGTGCGGCTTCACGTCTGGCGCGGCTGCCGGTCAGGTCGACTTTACGGGCACCGTCAATCTGCCCGCCGTAGTTCTTCAGATAATTGTTGATACCGGCGAGGCGCGATTCGTATTTGATGCGCATATCGCTGCCCGCCGGGGAGGCCGCTTCAATGGTATCTATCCATTCTTCCCACAGGGCAATAGTGGTCGGATAGAACCAGTTGAAGGTATGTTCGACTTCAATCAGGCGCTTGTAGCGGGAAGTGCGTCCCGGATAGCCGGCGACCATGACAAAGTCACCTTCTTCAAGGCCTTTTACCGACACGTTGAGGAAGTGTTCCGGCTGGTAAGGTACGTTGTCTGTGCTGTATTCCGCCGGTTTACCGTCCGGGCTGACGTAAGCACGGTAAAAGCCGAAATCACCGGTATGGCGTGGCCACATCCAGTTGTCGATGTCGCCGCCGTACTTGCCGATGGAATCCCCGGGAGCGTAGACCAGACGCACGTCTTTGATTTCCATGCGTTTGATCAGTTTGTATTCCAGCCCGCCAAAAAATTCAGAAACCTGGCAGCGGTAGCCCTCGGTTTTTTCACATTCAGCGGTGATGGCTTTCATGCGGCTGTCGATCAGGTCGTAGCGTTCACGGCCATCAACGTCATCCGCAATATCCCCGGTGACCTGTGCGGTGACATCACTGAAACCTGTGGTGACGTAGATGCGAGAACCGGGAGCCGCCGGAACCTCAGAGGTTTTATCAGCCGCGAGGAAGCCGTCTTCGAGGTAGTTATGCTCTTCCGTGGCGTTGTACTGAATGGAGCCACGTACGCAGTGGTGATTGGTAACCACCAGACCTTCCGGAGAGACAAAGGAGGCTGAGCAGCCGCCGAGGGAGACTACCGCGCCCATCGGGAAGTCCGTCAGATCGGAGAGTTGGTCGGCTTTGATTTTGAGTCCGGCTTTTTTGAGTTTTTTACTCAGCTCCGGAAACTGTTCGGGCGTGTACATGCCTTCAACTGCTGCAACCGGAACAGCTGCAACAATGGCCAGTGCCGCAGCACCAGCGGTAAAAAGCTTTTTCATTCTTGTGCGTTCACTCTTTTGAAGTCGTGATTTTTTGCCGGGGTGTGGCAAAAGCCCGAATCCTCTCAGGCAGAGGCCGGCTTTTGGCCAGCAGCCAGAAGTATACAAAGGGTAGTTCGGAAAAACAGAGTCAGACTGTGCCCGCAGACGCATTACGGAATAAAGAACAACGAAGCAGACAATCGTGGTCATTTATTCAGTTCCGTTTCCGGCCAGTCTGAATATCAGATCGCGTTATACTGGCGGCTTGCTGACTGTCCGGAAGTGGTAATGACGCCTGACGCAGAACACTATCGCAGTGCCCGGCTGGCGCGTGATCCGCGCTTTGACGGTACCTTCTTTGTCGCGGTGAAAACCACGGGTATATATTGCCGTCCGGTGTGTCCGGCCCCGGCGCCGAAAGAAGCCAATGTGGTGTATTTTCAGTCGGCAGCGGAAGCGGCTGCCAATGGCTTCCGGCCCTGTCTGCGTTGCCGCCCGGAAAGCGCACCGGGATCCTGGGCCTGGAAGGGCGTGGACACCACCTTTGAACGTGCGCTGAAGTTGATCGATCAGGGCGTACTGACGTCTGGCAATCTGGCACAGTTGGCAGAGCGCCTGGGCATCAGCGACCGTTATCTGCGTCGTGTGTTTGCTGAGCGTTGCGGTTTGTCACCTAAGCAATATGCCCAGTACCGGCAGTTGCTGTTCAGTAAGCAGTTACTGCATGAGACCCGCCTGCAGGTCTGTGAGGTGGCGATTGCCAGTGGTTTCAACAGTGTGCGTCGCTTCAACGATAGTTTTTCCCGTCATTTTTCTCTGACGCCCGGCCAGGTACGCCGTTCAGGTACGCCGTCAGAGGGACCGGTACAGCTTAAACTGGTGTACCGGCCGCCCTTTAACTGGACCTCTATGCGGGGGTTTCTGGCCAGACGGCAGATTCCGGGGATGGAGTGGGTGACGGAACAGAGTCTTGGCCGTACGTTCAGCTGGGATAATGACAGAGTGCGCGGGTATTTCACGGCCCGGCATTGTCCGGATGAGAACGCCTTCCGGGTTGATCTGAGTCTGTCGGACACTTCAGCTCTGATTGCGGTGGTCAATAATATCCGCCGCATTCTGGATCTGGATGCCGACAGCGGCGAGGTGGATGCGCATCTCAGCCGGACAGCGGTGATCCGCCAGCATCTGCAGCCGGGATTGCGTCTTCCCGGTATCTGGAATCTCTATGAGGCAGGTATCCGCGCGATTCTTGGTCAACAGGTGTCGGTCCGTGCGGCCACACAGCTGGTGACACAACTGGTGAGCACTCTGGGAGTGCAGCAGGATGATCGCTTCTGGTTTCCTCTTCCGGGGAATGTGGCTGAGCACTCTCTCGATTTTCTGAAAATCCCGATGATCCGGAAGCAAACATTGCGTGATTTCATCCGTTCTGTGGCGAATCAGAGCAGGTCAGTAATCTTGTCAGAGGACATGGACTCCTGGCGGGAGATCAAAGGCATTGGCCAATGGACAGTGGATTACGCCCGCCTGCGTGGCCTGAGTGATCCGGATATCTGGCTGGGCAGTGATCTGGGGGTGCGTAAAGTGGCTGCAGAGCGACTGCAGCTCACGGATGATGTTATTAGAGCGCCGCTCCCTGGCGCAGTTATTTGACCTTTCAGTGCTGGAGTCAGTTATGAGCACGGCTTATGAATATCTGCAGACGCCGCTCGGCATGATGCGGGTCAGTGCAACGGAAGCAGGTCTGACGGAAGCCGCCTTTATCGAACGTACGGAATTCATGGCCACCGAGCAGACTGCTACAGGCAATGCCATAACCTCAGAGGCGGCAAAACAGCTCAGGGAATACTTTGCCGGAGAGCGCACCGGGTTTGATCTGCCACTGGCGGCAGAGGGTACTCACTTCCGCCAACAGGTCTGGCAGGCATTACTGGGTATTGCATATGGCGAGACCTGCAGTTACCGGGATATCGCACAATCCATCAATAACCCTAACGCCGTAAGGGCGGTTGGCACCGCAAATGGTGCTAACCCGATTGCGGTTATTGTGCCCTGTCATCGGGTGATCGGTGCCAATGGCCAGCTGACCGGTTATGCCGGTGGTCTCGAACGGAAGGAATGGCTCCTGCAGCTGGAGAGCCGCCGCTGAATTGTCCGGAAGTGCCTCCTGCTATGCCGTTTTGCGCGTCAATAAACGCATTGGTACGGCAAACCCGGCATTAGGCCTTGTCAGCTGGGCTTACCTCCGCTTTCCTATAGCCGTTTTTTACTGAACGGACCCTGACGAATGTTACGTTTTCTTCTGGTGCTTGTTTGCCTGTTGCCGGGCATCTCTGCGGCAGCGGACTCTCTGCTGATCAAAAACATCCACCTGATTGCAATGACAGGGCCGGAGCCGGAAGTACTGCCGGGATATTCGGTACGGATTGAGCAAGGTGTGATCCGCGAGGTCGGGCCCGTTTCTCAGGTCAGTGCAGGAGCCGGTGCAGAGGTTCTTGATGGTCAGGGTCAGTACCTGCTGCCGGGCCTGATCGATGTGCATGTGCATGTCTGGGACAAAGCAGAGCTGCCCGCGTATCTGTCTTACGGGGTCACCGCTGTCCGCAATGCCTCTGGCATGCCATTCCATCTGGACTATGCCCGGGCTATTTCTGCCGGAGAGCTGACTGGCCCCTTTCTGCTGACCACCGGACCGATTCTGAACAGCCCGGGGCCAAACCAGCAAGCGAATCACAAGCTGGTAATCACGGCTGATGAGGCGGTGGCGGCGGTGCGCGATCAGTATCAGCAGGGGTTCCGCCACATTAAGGTGTACTCCAACCTGTCACGGGTGGCCTATGAAGCCATACTGGCGGAGGCGGCAGAGCTGGGTATGACGGTGATGGGGCACTCACCGGAAGGCCTGAGAGACGAGGGCATACCGACAGAAAAACCCTTTAACATCGCCTTTGAAGAGATTCTCGACGATGGTCTGGTCACTCTCGAACACATGGAAACCATTGTCTGGCACGGTCTTTATGATGCGCTGGATGAAGACCGGCTGCGAGCCTTAGCGCGTGCAATTGCGGCGCAGGGTAATGCCGTGACGCCCACTTTGCTCGCGCATCACAACCTGGCCGAAGTGGCGCGGACGCAGGGGGCTTACCTGCAACGTCCGGGGACGGAGATGCTGAACCCATTTATCGCGGCGCTTGAGCAGCCTCTGTACGATTTCTGGTCGTCTCAGCCGGTTGGTTCACGGCACGAGCAGGATGTCTTTTATCAGCAGGCAACACGCATGATGCAGGAAGAAGGGGTGATGTTGCTGGCGGGGTCGGATGCGGGGATTTTTACCAATATTCCCGGTGAATCCCTGCTGGATGAACTGGACCTGATGGTGGCTGGTGGGCTGACGCCCTTTCAGGCGATCCAGACAGCGACCGCGAATGCGGGCTGGCGTTTGCCTCTGGAAGGCCGGGGTGTCATCCGTGAAGGCCATCCGGCGGATCTGATTCTGGTTGAACATAACCCGCTTGACGATCTGCGGGCTTTGCGAACCCTGAGTGGCGTGGTCGCTCAGGGGCACTGGTATGACCGTGACGGTCTGGCAGACTTGCGTGCTCAGGCCAGTCAGACATCAGTTGAACGGACTCAGACGCAGCTGATGGAAGGTCTGGCCGCACAGGGTACGACCCTGGAGTAACGGTTCGGTCAGAAAGACTCGGCCAGAATAACCCGGCCAGAATGACTCGGTCAGAACGGCGACGTGAAAACGGCTATGTCAGACCGGAATGATTGCCATGGTCAGACGTGAGATACAGCTGAGTTTTTCTTCATCGTTATAAATGCGGATTTCCCACACCTGAGAGGTCCGCCCTTTATGTACTATGTTCGCGATGCCGGTCAGCACGCCGGAGCGCACACCGCGCAGATGATTGGCATTCACTTCCTGCCCGACGGCGTATTCCACCCGGTTATCAATGCACATATTGGCTGCCATGCTGCCCAGAGTCTCGGCAAACAGTACGTTCGCACCGCCATGAACCAGTCCCATCGGCTGAAAGGTTCTGGGTTCTGCAGGCATAGTGCCTTTGACCCAGTCATCCCCGATTTCCGTGATTTCAATGCCAAGGTGTGAGCAGGCCGTGTTTTCCATCTGTCGGTTAGCGGCGACGATGTCCGGGGTCTGAAACCAGATACTCATAAGTACTCCTGAGCCGGTTGAATAAGAGGGATATAGTAAACGCAGATCAGCGTTTCCGGACCTGTTCAATCTGAGAAAGACTGTTGCCAGACAAACGGTAAGCCTTGCCGAATCCAGCGGTGTAACTGGCCTCAGACGGTGTCAGTGCCAGCAGATGAAAGTCGCTGAGCCCACGCAGCAGCTGCATGGTGTTGCCGTGAGCCGCTTCCAGCAGGTCAAGGATGATGCTGGCTTCAGAGTCTGAACGACTGATCTCAGAGGCCTGAGCACGGATGGTGGCGCGCTTGCGGGCAAAAATATTAGCCGTTTTATCTTCATCTTCAATAAACAGCAGACAAGCCTGAGGGTTGGCCAGCAGATTCCGGGTATGAACCGCCAGCTCAGACACGAAAATATAAAAAATACCCTCATGCCGGATGAACGGTGCATAGCTGGCTTCCGGGCTCCCACTTGCGTCAGACGTCGCCAGAATGACACTGCGGAAACCGGTAATAAACTGCTCAAAGTCTTCGGTGGTCTGGTGCAGATCCTGAGTCATAATTTCAGCCAGTGTTACTTACCGGCAAAGCGGTCTGTGGCTGAGATCAGCTCATGCAGAATACCCGGTTCATTCATGGCGTGTCCGGCGCCTTCAACGATATGCAGGGTAGCGTCCGTCCAGACTTTTGACAGTTGCCAGGCGTATTTCAGCGGGCAGGGCATGTCGTAACGCCCATGGACGATCACTCCGGGAATACCCTTGAGCTTTGTCGCATCGCGCAGGATCTGGCCATCCTCCAGCCAGCCCAGGTGGGTGAAGTAGTGGTTTTCGATGCGGGCAAAGGCAAGGGCGTATTTGTCGCCGCCGAAGTCGTTGATCTGCTCTTCATCCGGCAACAAGGTGATAGTGGCACCTTCCCACTGACTCCATGCTTTGGCGCAGGTAAGCATGACACCTTCATCATCGCCGGTCAGGCGCTTACGGTAGGCGGCCATCATGTCGCCGCGCTCAGCTTCCGGGATGGGTGCTGTGAAGGTCTCCCAGCGGTCCGGGAACATCTCTGAAACACCGAATTGATAGTACCAGTCGAGTTCTGGCCTGGTGACGGTATAGACGCCACGCACCACCAGTTCGGAAACCCGCTTAGGATGCGTTTCTGAGTAGGCCAGTGCCAGAGTGGAGCCCCAGGAGCCTCCGAAAACCAGCCACTGCTCCACGCCACACATCTCACGTAAGCGCTCAATGTCGGCGACCAGGTGCCAGGTGGTGTTGGCGTCGAGATTGGCGTGCGGGATTGAGCGGCCACAGCCACGCTGATCGAACAGCAGCACATCATAGCGTGCCGGATCAAACACCCGGCGGTGACTGGCATTACAGCCACCTCCCGGCCCACCGTGCAGAAACACCGCCGGTTTTGCCTCCGGCGTGCCGACCTTCTCCCAGTAAATCTGATGGCCATCGCCCACATCCAGCATGCCGCTGGCGTAAGGTTCGATCTCGGGATAAAAGGTGCGCAGAGTGCTCATGGAGTGTCCTTAGTGACAGGTGTTTGTCAGATCATATAAAAAATGCGTTCTCACGCCCCTATTTCTTTGTGGGTAATTGTATTCCACCAGTATGTTCATACGTTGCAATCAGAGGGCAGACTGTATGGTTTTTGCGTATGAATCGCTCAACGTATGGCCGCTGATGGTTTCCAGAATGGTTTCACCCGCCGCATTTTTTGCGTTCAGGTTATGGCCTTCGTTTTTGAAGACGGTAATAAAGTCTGCAAAGGTCTCAGGTACCATATGACGGTAAGCGCGGATGACAGCAATATAATCCGGATCAGAACCATCGTAGCTTTCAGCAACTAAAAATTCTTTCAGTTGCGCTTCGGTCCATTCTCCGCCGAAGACTTTTTCTTTGTCTTTTTTCTGCATATTTAACTCCTCAGTCCACTTTCCTGAACATTAAATCCCACACACCATGGCCGCGCAGTTCACCCCGTTTTTCGAACTTGGTCAGCGGGCGGTGTTCCGGGCGTGGGGTGAATTGATTCTTCCCTGCAGCATTCTCATAGCCGTTCTGCGCTTCCATGACTTCCATCATGTGCTCAGCGTAGTTTTCCCAGTCAGTCGCCATATGGAAGATGCCACCGGGTTTTAAAATGCGGCGTAGGGTCTGGGCGAATTCCGTCTGTACGATGCGGCGTTTGTGGTGCTTTTTCTTGTGCCACGGGTCCGGGAAAAACAGCTGCACCGTGTCGATGCTGTTATCCGGGATCAGCTTCAGTACTTCGATGGCATCGTCTTTGTAAGTGCGGATGTTGGTCAGTCCGGCGTCTTCAGCCAGGTTCAGCAATGAGCCTACGCCGGGCAGGTGCACTTCAACACCGATAAAGTCTTTCTCAGGGGCCGCCTGCGCCATGGCGACCAGCGACTGCCCCATGCCATAGCCGATCTCCAGCACCACATGAGCGTCGCGGCCGAATACCTGGGTGGGTACCAGCGGTCCGTCGCTCAACTCCAGTCCCATTACCGGCCACTGGCGCTCGAGTGCACCTTCCTGACCTTTGGTCAGACGTCCGGCACGGATCACGAAGCTTTTGATGCCGCGGCGGTAAGTAGGTTTTTCAGGCTTTTCGTCAGAAGAGGTCTTGGATTCGTCGGTCACTCGGTTTTACCGTAAGAAGTTAAGCATTGTCGGTGTTGCGGATACGCAGAGCCGCCGGGATCAGCAGGGCCCAGCCAATCAGCCAGCTGACACCGCCGAACGGGGTGATGATACCCAAAGTACGGATGCCGGTCAGCGCCATGGTGTAGAGGCTGCCGCTGAACAGCAGCAGACCCAGTGTCATCAGCAGCGCACTGCGTGACAACCACACATCGGTCTGACTGCGTTGCGCCAGAGCGAGCGCCAGCAACACAACCGCATGCACCAGGTGATACTGCACGGCTGTGTGCCAGACCGTCATCATGTCTGCGCTGAGTACGGTCTTCAGACCGTGAGCGCCGAAGGCACCGAGGGCGACGCCGGTGAATCCGGCCAGAGCGGCAATCAGCAATGTGGTTCTGGCGTTCATGTCCGGCACGTTCTCAGTGGCTGTGCGAAAAGCGCGCATTATACGGGACGCTCTGTTGCAGCCACAAATCTTCAGGCAGGAGGGGCAACTGCTGGTATCATTCAGGCACGACGCACCACAGCAGGACAACAGGAGAGTGCTTTGAAATACGCCGACCTGCGGGATTTTATCCGCATGCTGGAAAAACGCGGTGAACTGAAACGCATCAAAGTGCCGGTGGATCCGCATCTGGAGATCACCGAAATTGCCGACCGGGTGCTGCGCGCCAAAGGTCCGGCCCTGTTGTTCGAAAACCCCAAAGGCTATGACATGCCGGTGCTGGCCAACCTGTTCGGCACGCCGGAACGCGTGGCGCTGGGCATGGGCGAAGAGACGACCGAAGCCCTGCGCGAAGTCGGTAAGCTGCTGGCCTTCCTGAAAGAGCCGGAACCGCCGAAAGGCCTGAAAGATGCCTGGTCTAAGCTGCCGATCTTTAAAAAGGTCATTGCCATGGGGCCGAAAGAGGTCAGAAAAGCGCCTTGTCAGGAGGTGGTGCTGGAAGGCGATGACGTCGACCTGTCGAAGATCCCGGTGCAGCATTGCTGGCCCGGTGATGCCGGACCTCTGATCACCTGGCCGCTGGTAATTACCAAAGGTCCGCATAAAGATCGCCACAACCTCGGTATTTACCGCCAGCAGGTGATCGGTAAAAACCGTGTCATCATGCGCTGGCTGAGTCATCGTGGCGGTGCACTGGATTTCCGCGAATGGCAGCAGGAACATCCGGGCAAATCATTCCCTGTCACCGTGGCGCTGGGTGCTGACCCGGCAACCATCTTGGGTGCGGTCACCCCGGTGCCGGATACCCTGAGTGAATACGCCTTTGCGGGTCTGCTGCGCGATTCGCGCACTGAGCTGGTGAAAAGCATCGGCAATGACCTGCTGGTGCCGGCGTCGGCAGAGATCGTGCTGGAAGGCGTGATTCATCCCGGCGATATGGCGCCGGAAGGGCCGTTCGGTGATCACACCGGTTACTACAACGAGGTGGATCACTTCCCGGTGTTCACCGTCGAGCGCATCACTCACCGCCGTGACCCGATCTACCACAGCACTTACACCGGCCGTCCGCCGGATGAGCCGGCGATTCTGGGTGTGGCGCTGAACGAAGTGTTCGTGCCGATTCTGCAGAAGCAGTTTCCGGAAATTACGGATTTTTATCTGCCGCCGGAAGGCTGCTCGTACCGTATGGCGGTGGTGAGTATGAAGAAGCAGTACCCGGGTCACGCCAAACGCGTGATGATGGGGGTCTGGTCCTTCCTGCGTCAGTTTATGTACACCAAGTTTGTGATCGTGGTTGATGACGATGTCGACACCCGCAACTGGGAAGATGTGATCTGGGCCATCACCACGAGGATGGACCCGGCACGTGATACCACACTGGTGGAGAACACGCCGATTGATTACCTCGACTTTGCCTCCCCGGTATCCGGCCTCGGCTCCAAAATGGGCATGGATGCGACCAATAAATGGCCTGGTGAAACTGACCGGGAGTGGGGCACGCCGATTGTCATGGATGACGATGTGAAAAAACGTGTTGACCGCCTGATGACACAGATGGGGCTGGACGACCTTTGAACCACCGGGTGACCTTTCAGCCTGCCGGATTCAGCATTGAATGCCGCGCGGATCAGACCATTCTGGAGGCTGCCCGCGAACAGGGGGTTAACATCCGTGCGGCCTGCGCCAACGGCGTCTGTGAAGTCTGTCGTGCTGAACGTGTTTCCGGCGAATTTCTGGTGACCAAGGCTCCGGCCCGGGCAGTACTTGAATCGCGTAATCAGGTACTATGTTGTGCTACTTATCCGCAATCGGACATTGAGATTTACATGAAGGATGTGATCGCCCCCGGTCAGAAACCCAGCCAGACGCTGGCCTGTCAGGTGCTGTCCACTGAGCTGCTGACGGACGACGTCTGGCGCATTATCCTGCGAGCCCCGGCCGGAAAATCTCCGGATTACTGGGCAGGGCAGTACCTGCTGCTGCATCTGGGTTCCGGCACCAAAGCCGAACAGCTGCCGTACTCCATCGCCAATGCACCCGGTGCGCTCACCGGGCAGGATGCCCGCGATATAGAACTGCACATCTCTGCCAACAGCGACAAGGCCCGTGAAGTCGTGCGTTACCTGCAGGGTGAATCTCTGGTGCGTGTGACCCTGCCGGCCGGAGAGTGCATTATCAATGACGAATTCCTGCGCCAGAGTGCCGGACAGCCGCTGCTGTTCGTTGCCGGTGGTTCGGGATTCTCACAGATCAAAGCCCTGATCGAAGCGACACTGGCGCTTGAGCCGCAGCGCGAGATTCACCTTTACTGGTCTAACCGGGCTCATGTCGCCTTCTACCTGCCAGACCTGCCGTTCAGCTGGGCCGATGCGCATCCCAACTTCCATTATCATCCGGTCATCTACAAACATGAACCCGGCTGGAACGGCCGCGCCGGCTGGTTACATACGGTGATCAGCGAAGATTTTGCCCGCCTCGACGGCGTGCAGATGTTTGCCTGTGGTTCTCCGGCAATGGTGTTCGGAACCCTGGACCAGCTGGAACCTTCCGGCCTGAGCGTATCCAATATGCATTCTGATGTCTTTGCCTGGGCAAAGCGGGAAGACTTTACCGGTTAACCCTGACCGGCAGCATGGATCAGTGGATATAAACCCGGTACAGACGACAGATTTTTCAAAACTCATACGATAAGGAACCTTCATGAACATTGATTGGGAAACCCTGAATCTCGATCCTCAACTGTTGTGGGCTGACTACATCCTGCCCTGGGGAACTCAGATAGTGACTGCTATCCTGGTCTTCTTCATCGGCCGCATGATTGCCGCAGCGGTAACCAAAGGCGCCCGCCGCATCATGGAAAAAGCCAAGCTGGACGCCATGCTGGTGAACTTCCTGGCCAATATTCTCGGCAGTGTGCTGCTGCTGCTGGTCATCGTCTTTGCCCTGTCGCGCCTTGGGGTCGACACCACCTCGCTGGTGGCTCTGCTCGGTGCCGCAGGTCTGGCCGTCGGTCTGGCACTCAAGGATTCCATGTCGCACTTTGCCGCCGGGGTGATGCTGATTCTGTTCCGTCCGTTCAAAGTCGGCGATTTTGTTGAAGTGGACGGTGTCATGGGGTCTGTCGAGCAGATCACCATTCTCAGCACCCGCCTGAAATCACCGGATAACAAAATGGTCATCGTGCCCAACGGTAATGTGTTCTCAAACACCATGACCAACTTTACCGACCAGCCTACCCGACGTGTGGATATGATGTTCGGCATCGGCTACGGCGCAGACCTGCTCAAAGCCAAAGCCATTCTGGAAGACATGGTCGCCAATGATGAACGCATACTGAAAGACCCTGCACCTAAAGTTGCCGTGCATGAACTGGGTGATTCGTCGGTCAACTTTATCTGTCGCCCCTGGGTGAATGCAGCCGATTACTGGGCGGTATACTGGGACTTTATGGAAAAAGTGAAACTGCGTTTTGATGAGGAAGGTATCGAAATCCCATTCCCGCAGATGGATGTACACTTCTACCGTAACGACGCCAGCGAGTAACACTGGCTCCGCTCCGGCCGCACTGGCAGCCGGAGCAACCTGCCCTGTCTCCCGGGACCGGAACCCACCGCACAACTGTGGCAGAGGTTAAATATGAAACACTTCTATTCCGGCCTGACTCTGGCCGTTCTGATGTCTGTAGTCGCACTGAGTGGTTGCGCCAACCGCACCATCGCCGAAAGCAGTGATATGGCCGCCGCCTCCCTCAGCGAGGCAGAAATGTCTGATATGACGACCAAAGAGATCATTGACGAGGTCAGTCAGCAGATCAACGACTCCGACGAAAACCTCGCGTTTTACTCCCCCTTGCATATCGACAATGCCCGTAAGCAACTGGCCGAGTCACGCAAATTACTGCAGCTGAAAGTCAGAACCGCGGAAACGGACAATGCCGCAAAAGCGGCTGCCATTCTGGCCGGTAAGTATTATCAGGGGGCTGTGAAAAACAAAGTCAGCGTGCAGAACCAGCTGGTGAAGTCGCTGAAGCAGCGGGACGTTCTGCTGGATTTGAATGCCGATGAAATCCGTCCGCGCCTCTATGCGGCCGCCATGGAGAGTATGAAACGCCTGATCCTTGAGATCGAAGGCGGCAACCTCGACAAAGTCATTGCCCGGCAACCGGCCCTGCAGGAGCAGCTGGCCATGGTTGAAGCCGAAACCATGAAAACCCTGTGGCTGGAGAAAGCCCGCAACAAACTGAAAGAAGCGCAGGATAACGGGGCTGAAAAGTTTGCTGTGAAAACCTGGGAGCAGGCGGTGCTGGCGATTGAGCGCGCCAGTCAGTACACCGACCGCAACTACCGTGACCGGGAAGGCGTGAAGCAGATCTCAGCCGAAGCCTTCGTGCGTGCGGCAACGGCCCTGAATGTTGCACTTGAGGTGCAGAAAATCGCTGAAGCCAAAGCACCGGAGCTTGAACAGTACGTGCTGGATGTGCAGGCATTGCTGAACACCATCAATCAGGAAGTGGGCATCCGTGAGCTGTCATCGTACAGCTTTTACGAGCAGGCACGTCTGCTGACACAGAAAATCGAAGAAAACCGCGATGAAGATGCGGTGGTTGAGAGTGTCAGCAGCCGTTAAATCCACCAATAAGCGAGTTATTCAGCAATATACAGTTCTCGATAATGTGCACAATCTTTTGATCTTTTTGCTGATTCTTCTGTCTCAGGGAACAGTTCAGGTGGTGCACCATTAACCCGTAACATCCGTGCCCCCAGATTTTTTCGTCGTAAACAGGAGGTTCACATGTTGGTATCCGAGCTCAGTAAAGACAGCCTGAAGACGCTGTCCAGTTTCGAATCCGCCGGTAAAACGTACCACTACTACAGTCTGCCGAAAGCGGCAGAAACCCTGGGTGACTTAAACCGGCTACCCTTCTCCCTCAAGGTTCTTACTGAAAACCTCCTGCGCAACGAAGACGACTCCACCGTCAGCCGCACTCATATTGATGCCATGGCACAATGGCTCAAAGACCGCACCTCAGATACCGAAATTCAGTTCCGTCCTGCGCGGGTATTAATGCAGGATTTCACCGGTGTTCCGGGGGTGGTTGACCTCGCTGCTATGCGCGCCGCTGTCGAAGCCGCGGGCAAAGACCCGGCGATGATTAATCCATTGTCGCCGGTCGATCTGGTGATTGATCACTCTGTGATGGTTGATAACTTCGGTGATGCATCAGCCTTTGAAAGCAACGTCGCCATTGAAATGGAGCGCAACCAGGAGCGTTATGAGTTTCTGCGCTGGGGACAGCATGCCTTCAATAATTTCCGCGTTGTGCCGCCGGGTACAGGCATCTGCCATCAGGTAAACCTGGAATATCTGGGTAAAACGGTGTGGCAGAAAGAAAGTGACGGTAAGACCTTTGCGTATCCGGATTCTCTGGTCGGTACCGATTCACACACCACCATGATCAACGGCCTCGGCATTCTTGGCTGGGGCGTGGGTGGTATCGAAGCGGAAGCCGCCATGCTGGGGCAGCCGGTATCCATGCTGATACCGGAAGTCGTAGGCTTCAAAATAAGTGGCAAACTGCGTGCTGGCATCACCGCCACCGACCTGGTACTGACTGTTGTGGAAATGCTGCGCAAAAAAGGTGTTGTCGGTAAGTTCGTCGAGTTCTATGGCGACGGCCTGAAAGACATGCCGGTAGCGGACCGCGCCACCATCGCCAATATGGCACCTGAATATGGTGCGACCTGTGGTTTCTTCCCGGTGGATGATCAGACCATTTCTTACATGCGCCTGACCGGCCGGGATGAGAGCCTGCTTGAGCTGGTAGAGACTTACGCGAAAGCGCAGGGGCTCTGGCGAGAGCCGGGTCATGAGCCGGTGTACACAGACACGCTTGAACTGGACATGGGCGATGTGGAAGCCAGTCTGGCAGGTCCTAAGCGTCCGCAGGACCGTGTAGCCCTGAAAGACATGAAGGCGTCATTTGAGCTGCTGATGGAAACCGCCGAAGGCCCTGCTGACGTTCCTGCCAACATTGTTGAAGGCAAACTCGATTCCGAAGGTGGTCAGACGGCAGTCGGAATTCACGACAGCTACGAACACCACTCCAGTCAGTCATTTGAAATTGATGGTGTGGAGTCCCGGCTGAACCCCGGCGCTGTGGTCATCGCGGCTATCACCTCCTGCACCAACACCTCCAACCCCAGTGTAATGATGGCCGCAGGCCTGATTGCGAAAAAAGCCGTAGCCAAAGGCCTGAAAACCCAGCCCTGGGTGAAGACCTCGCTGGCTCCGGGTTCTAAGGTGGTGACGGATTATCTGAAAGTCGCTGGGCTGGATACTGATCTCGATGCGTTAGGCTTTAATCTGGTGGGTTACGGGTGTACCACTTGTATCGGTAACTCTGGCCCTCTGCCTGCTGCCGTGGAGAAAGCCATTACCGACGGTGATCTGACCGTGGCTTCGGTTCTGTCCGGTAACCGTAACTTTGAGGGCCGTGTGCATCCGTTGGTGAAAACCAACTGGCTGGCTTCGCCGCCGCTGGTTGTTGCTTATGCGCTGGCGGGTAATGTGCGTCTGGATCTGACCAAAGAACCTCTGGGTATAGGCTCCGACGGAGAGCCGGTTTACCTGAAGGATCTCTGGCCCAGCCAGCAGGAAATCAGCGACGCCGTTGAGCAGGTAAAAACCGCTATGTTCCGCAAAGAATACGGCGCGGTGTTTGATGGCGACGAGATCTGGCAGGGCATCGAGTTTCCGAAAAGCAACGTCTACAAGTGGAACAGCGATTCTACCTATATCCAGCACCCGCCTTTCTTTAAAGGCATGAGTGAAGAACCGGAAGCCATCAGCGACATTAAGGATGCCCATATTCTTGCTCTGTTGGGCGATTCGGTGACCACCGACCACATCTCACCGGCGGGTTCTTTCAAACCGGGTACTCCGGCGGGTAAATACCTGCAGGCCAACGGCGTCAGCCCGGAAGACTTTAACTCCTATGGCTCGCGTCGCGGTAATCATGAAGTCATGATGCGCGGCACCTTTGCCAATGTGCGTATCAGAAACGAAATGCTCGATAACGTTGAGGGTGGTTACACCAAATTTGTACCCACCGGCGAGCAGATGGCTATTTACGATGCGGCGATGAAATATCAGGAGGAGAAAATCCCTCTGGTGGTGATTGCCGGTAAAGAATACGGCACTGGCTCCAGCCGTGACTGGGCCGCCAAAGGCACCCGTCTGTTGGGCGTCAGTGCCGTAGTGGCGGAGTCCTTCGAGCGCATCCACCGTTCTAACCTGATTGGTATGGGTGTGATCCCTCTGCAGTTCCCGCAAGGCACAGACCGTAAAACGCTGAAGCTCACGGGTGAGGAAACCATCAGCATAGAAGGCCTTTCTGGTGAGATCAGCACAGGGCAGACCCTGAAAATGACCATTACCTATAAGGATGGATCAACGGCCAGCTGCGACCTGAAATCCCGCATTGATACCGCCAATGAAGCTCTGTACTTCAAGCACGGCGGCATTCTGCATTATGTGGTGCGGGATATTCTGCAGACGGCTGATTCAGAGAGCTGAAAACCGCTGTCAAAGCGTTAGCACACGCCGGTAGCCAGACTGGGAAACATTAATAAAAAGGCCGCATATGCGGCCTTTTTTATTAACTGAAATAGTTGGTTTCCAGTTAATCAGAGCGGGTGGGATGTGCCCACAGAAGTGCAGAAAATAGCCGAAGAACAGGTCCTGCAATTCGGCACTATCGTCCGGACTCCGGGAGCTACAGAGGCTCGATGGCGGCCAGCCACTTCTTCAATAGACTGTTTAACTGCAACTGTTCTGTTTCACTCAGGGAGGCTATCAGATGTCTCTCCAGACTCAGGTGCTCCGGCAGGAAGTTATCAATCATCTGACGGCCTTTGTCAGTCAGTTTCACCCGGTTACTGCGCCGGTCATTGGCGTTGGCCAATCTGAGCACCCAACCCTCCTTCTCAAGGCGGTCAATGCGACTGGTCATGGCACCGGATGTGAGCAGAACAGACTTGTACAGCTCGGTCGGAGTCAGCTCATACGGTTTGCCACTTCTCCGTAACGTGGCCAGCACGTCAAAGTCTCCCCGTGAAAAACCATGCTCTTTTTGCAGCTCGCTGATGGCGCGGTCGAGATGACCGACCAGTCGTGCCAGGCGGCCGTACAGCGCAAAAACCTCCACATTTTTCAGGTCTGGTCTTTCTGCTTTCCACTGTTCTTCGAGAATGTCCATCCTGTCATTCGTGACAGGTATAGCAACGGCATTTGCTTTCGCAGGCATGGCCAACTCCTTCGGTGATCGATTTTTGCAGTGTATCTCAACATCCGGTGAACAATCTTTATCAATTTATTCTTAATATTAAGTATCTTGACGTCAAGATAACTGAGGGAGTAGAGTGGCGTCATCTGCCCGGGAAGGTAGACGCCGCTGGGCAGTGTTCACTCAAACACAATGGACAGGAGGTAGAGATGTACCGGATACGCGTGATTTCACCTGAATCAGAATGCTGGTCTGCTGCCAGGGATCTGGTTATCAGGGCTTATGGAAAAAAGTATGAAGCGGCCATCGATATTACCTACCGCCGGTTGATTATCTGTGAGCCGCTGCACGAAAGCGGCTGTGTTCTCTCCTGTGCCGGATTTCAGCTGGCATCGGATCATCCTCTCTTTTCTGAACGCTATCTGCCGCAGTGTGCTGAGTCGGTTATCAGCGAAAAAATGCAGCGCCCGGTGAGCCGTGACCAGATCTTTGAAGTCGGTAGCCTTGCGTCGAGCACGATGGGCGCCGGACGGGAGCTGGTCCGCTCCACGCCGTTTGCCGGATGGTGTATGGGGCAGCGCTATATGCTGGTGACCATCACATCACGCCTGCGCGCCATGCTGGATGACCTCGGCATGGTCTATGAACTGCTGACTAGCGCGGATATCGCCGCCATTCCGGAAGCACGCCGTCGTGACTGGGGACGCTACTACGAAACCCAGCCGGTATGCGTGGTTATCCCCCTTGACCGTAATGTGCATCTGTTCGGCGGTGATGAGCATCAGTATGCCTTCGCGCCTGAACAACTGAATCTGGCCATTACCCGGAGGAGTGCCTGATGCAGTTATGGCTGAGTACACTGGCGCAGCATGCTGCTGCGTCACCCGATACCATCGCCCTGCGTCAATGGCAGGACGACGGTGGAAATGTCGCTATGACCTATTCCAGCCTCTGGGAACAGGTCACGGCCGCGGCGGCGTTTTATCGTGCCCGCGGTGTGTCACAGGTGGGGCTGGTGATGAGCAACAGCCCGGCCTGGGTGATCACCGATCTGGCTCTGCTGCTGGCTGGAGTTACCTCGGTACCGGTGCCGCTGACGTTTACCGAAACGCAGGCGCACTCTCTGCTGAGGCATTGTGATCTGGTGGTATGCGACCTTCAGGGCGAAGACCATATCTCCACCTGGCTGCAGCCACCGTCGTTGCGTGTCGATTTTGCCGGGACGATCACACACCCTGGCCAATTGTCTCTGCAGGTCCTGGACAGTGACTGGATATGCAAGGTTATCCACACTTCGGGCACCACCAATGCACCTAAAGGTGTGCGCATCCGTGCGCACGGGCTGGAATGTCTGGTGACGGAGTTGCTGCGCCATGTGGAAGGCACATCCTGGCAGCATTATCTGTCACTGGTTCCTCTGTCACTGCTGATTGAGCAGGTAACGGGTATCTATATGACCCTGTCCCGTGGTGGCTGTATCAGTTTTCTGCCGGTGAATCTGCCACTGCTGGGTACATCTGTCGTACCGGCGGCAGAATACTGGAGCTGGGTCTGCCGTACCGTACCTGATGCCCTGGTGCTGACACCGGGTATGGTGCAGGCGTTAGCGCACCAGCTGCACGGGCTGAATACTGCGGGAGTCTGCAAGACCGATGCTGAGCGCAACTGCCTGCTGTTCGGTTCGGAGGTCGTTCCTTTTATTGCCTGTGGAGGCGGTGCCGTTTCGCGTGATGCGCTTGCCAGCCTGCTGGAAAGTGGCATTCCGGTTTATGAAGGCTATGGTCTGAGTGAAAACAGCTCGGTGGTCAGCTGGAACTCTCCCCGTCATTTCCGCCCGGGAACCGCCGGTAAACCGCTGGCTCATGTACAGCTGAAGCGTACAGCTGAAGGCGAGCTGCTGCTCAGAAGTGACTCCCTGTTTGCCGGATATCTGGGTACGGACCCCACCGCCTGCGAATGGGATGAGGATGGCTGGCTCAATACCGGTGACATTGCCGATATAGATTCCGATGGATTTGTCACCATCCGTGGTCGCCGTAAACACGTCATTATCACTGCCAGCAGCCGCAATATTTCTCCTGAATGGGTGGAAGGCCGTTACCGAGAGCTGCCGTTTGTGGAAGACGTCTGCCTCTTCGGTGAAGGCCTCAATGAGTTGTGGGGTGTGTTCTTTATTCGCGCCGCAGATGAGCGGCGGCACGCAGCCCTTGCTGCTGAGATCCGGCACTTCGGGCAGCATCACCTCTCCTCCATCGACCGGGTCGATCAGATCATTCTGAAAACCGTATTTGAAGCCGACCGGGCTGACTGGTTCACCGTTACCGGACGTCCGCGGCGCCAGAAGATAGCCGCTGACCTGCTGGTTCCGGTACTCGAAAACTCCACTCCGCAATCTGAGGTTACATTATGAATCCCCCCGCAATGACTCATCAGAATCCGGTGCGCCGCCAGGACCCGGATAACCTGATGTCGCTGAACATAGTGACTCCCGGATTCCGTCTGGGGGCCGGGCATCTCAGTGACCTGAGCCGCGACGATCTGCGCAAAGGCCTGAACAACGGCGGTGCGCTCCTGTTGCGTGACTTTGATACCAGCGTCGCGGAATTTTCCGCCCTGGTTGAGCGGGTCAGTGACCGGGTCAGCCTGGACCCCGCACGCACCTTTAATGGTCGTGTTGCCCAAAAGGTGGATGCTGGAACAGATGCCGTGGGGCTGCACCTGGAAAATGGCAACTCGCCGTTCAATTCGTCTTACGCCTGGTTCTTCTGTGAAGAGGCACCGCGGCAGGGGTCACGCACCACAGTCTGTGACGGCACCCGCGTGTGGCGGGCGCTGCCGCAGAGCACACGCCTGCGCTTTATGCAAAGCCCGATTGAATACTCGCGCCGGGTATCCGAAGAGCGCTGGAAAACTCTGGTCATGCATACCCTCAGATGTCATAGCCAGGATGAGGTGTCGTTCAGTGATCTTGAGGCACTGTGTGCAGGGACAGACACAGGCCTGATTCATCACGATAACGGCGATATCTCCTACATCTACCGGACTGCCGCCGTTTACGTCACCGCCGGCGGCGATATTGCCTTTGCCAACAGCATTCTCGGTCCGTCGTACAACTACGAAACCCCGGTCATCCGCTTCTCTGACAATGGTGAAGAAATTGACCGGGGTCTGCGCCGTCAGCTGCAGGTGGTCATGGAATCGGTGACGGAAGAAGTACCCTGGCAGGATGGCGACATTCTGCTGGTTGATAACTGCCGCACCATGCACGGACGCCGTCGGATCGAGGATACGCGGCGCACGATTTACAACGCGCTGAGTGACTTTTAACAGGAGGCTGCCCAATGGAATACACCATTCTTATCCGTTACCGCTTTGACCGCAGCTGGTTACAGTTGAGCCGTGCCGCACGGCAGGACTTTGAGGAAACCCATATCCAGCCGCTGTTCGCCAGATACAGCGACCAGGTACAGGCTCGCTTCTTCGATGCTGAAGCGTTTCATGTGGAGTTTACCGACTTCATGTTGCTCACCACGAAGGATCTGCAGGCGTACTACTTCCTGATGGAAGAAATACGGGACTCGGCCCTGGTGGCCGAGGGCTATATCCACTTCACCGATATCTCCATAGGTATCGAAGACGGCTACAAAGAATTTGCAGCAGCCACAGAAAAGGAGCACTGATCATGCTGGAGAAATTAAACGCCATAAACAGCCATGCCCACGTTAATACCTTTCACCCGAACAGTCTGAGCTGGCCGGAGCAGGTTACTCAGGATGAGCAGGATTACCTTTCCCGCTTTTGCTTCGGCGTCACCGGGGAGCACGATAAAGCAATCGCCTACATTGCCAAAGAACTGGCCCAGCTGGCAGAAATTGAAAAGCACGTGACCGCGGTGCTGACCATTGCTCTGAGTGAGCTGCAGGGTTTTGTTCATCCACTGAATCAGGATTACGTGCTGCACAACGCATTGTCCTGCTTCGGCGCGGAAGAACTGAATCACGCCAACACGTTTTTCCGTTATGTACGTCATCTGACCAACATTGACTTCCGTCTGGCGCAGAATCTGTTTGAAGAGCGGGTGGCGGTTTACCAGCAGCCGGACAGCCCCTTCGTCAAACTGGTGGCCATGCATGCTTCGGCGTATGTCGGCGAATCCGTCATCACCGCATTTGAATACCGGGCACGGGATATGGACCCGGATGAAAGCCACTTTTTCACCGAAGTTCTGATCCGCCATGCGCTGGATGAACACCGCCATGTCGAATTCGATCATTTTGTGTTCGATGAGATTTTGCCGACACTGAGCGACGCTGAGAAAGCCAGGGCCCGGGAAATGGCAATGGAAACCGAGCGGCTCAACGGTCTGCTTGCCGGAGCATTCGAGCAGTACGCCATCAATACACTGGGTACAGATTACCGCATCGGTAATAACGCCTGGGACGTTCAGATGAAGCTCACGGCGCGCTTCCGCGACATCGTCTTCTCCGGTAGCGACATCGGCAAGGTCGACAATGCCCTCACGGATGAGGACCGCGCACTGCTGACGTCCTTCAGCGGTATTCCGACGGTTCACGCCCAGTATCTGGAACAGGCCAGCGCCTGAGGAGGTTCTTATGTCCACCATGACACTGACTGAAAACGAGCTGACCAGACGCTCGCGGCTGACACTGCTGGCCCTGACCGCACTGTTCCTCGCGGCTATGGATGCCACCGTCGTCGGCACACTGATTCCGGTGTTCCGTCACGAATTCGACCAGCCGCAGGAGTTTCCCTGGCTGATGTCGGGTTTCATTCTGGCCGCGGTGCTGGCGATGCCCCTCAGCGGTCTGCTGGCTGACCGCATGGGACTGAAGCGGGTCATTATCGGTTCTCTGGCCCTGTTTATGGCCGGGTCTGTCGTGGTCGCGATGGCTCCGGATATGCGTTCCCTTATTGGCGGCCGTGTGCTTCAGGGCGTTGGCAGTGGCGGGATTACCGTACTGGTGTACACCCTGATCGGCGGTCTCTACGGCCCTGAAGAGCGTGGGCGCATGCAGGGTTTACTGAGTGCCGTATGGGGGCTGGCGGCGATTGCCGGTCCGGTTATCGGTGCGGCCGTTCACACCTGGATCGACTGGCACTGGGTGTTCTGGGCCAATGTTCCGCTGATTTCCGTACTGATCTTGGCGGCAGCGCTGCTGATGCCTGAGGAGGACCTCCAGCCCTCTGTTTCAGGTTTTGATCTGGCGGGCTTTACCGGTTTCTGTGCTCTGGCTTCCGGGGTTCTGCTCTGGCTGATGGCACCGGACGGGCCGGGGGATGACATGATCCGTATGGGCTATGCCGGGGTAACACTGACCGGTGTCCTGTTAGTGGCTCAGTCGCTGTGGCGCCGTCGCGAGCGTGCGTTCCTGGCGGTGGAGTTCTTCCGTGAGCGTTCGTTCGTGGCTGTCATGATAAGCATTCTGTTGTCCGCTGCCATCCTCTATGCCTGTGTGACCCTACTGCCGGTGTACATGGTGGAAGTACTGGGCCGCTCACTGGTGGATGCGGGCGGCGTGGTACTGGCGGCATCACTGGGTTGGGTCGTTGGGGCGACAGTCTGCGGTAATTTGGTTAACCGGCTGGGAACCCGCAACTGCACCATGTTGGGGTTTCTGCTGCTGCTTGCGGGGGCTGGCCTGTTGCTGGCACCGGGATTGAACACGCTCTTTGCGGTACTGCTGTTAGCACAGGTGAGTGTGGGTGTCGGGATTGGCTTTGTTGCCACCGCGACTCTGATTCTGGCTCAGAACCGCACCCGTCCTCAGCGACTGGGCCAGGTAACGGCGGCGGTGCAGGTGTTCCGTCAGTTGGGGGCCGCGGTGGGCATCAATGCGCTGGGCGCTCTGTTCATCAGCGGGTCTTCCGCTGGCGCAGAAGCACAGGCTCTGCAGATGAGTTTTGCGGTGCTGGGGGCCTGTGCTCTGGCCGGGCTGCTGAGTGCCCTGCTGATCAGGGACCCGCGCAAGGCGTCAGGCCAGGAGGTAAGCCAATGAATACTCTTATCCAGGATATCAGCATCACCAGTGCAGCCGGGGCTGTGGTATCTGACGGCGAACATTCGTGGCAGGACCTCAGTGCATTCGGCTTTGGTTACCAGTGTCCGGATGTGGTCAATGACGTGGTTGCGCAAATGCAGCGGGGCGGACTCTCCAGCCGTGTGCTGATGTCACGTCCGATGCTGCAGCTGGTTGAGCAGTTGGCACAGCTGACTCCGGAAGACCTGACCATGACTTACCTCTGTAATTCACCGGATGAAGCTTTTGAAGGAGCGATCAAGCTGGCCCGGGGGCATAACCCGCAGCGCCGTGAAATCGTAGTGGTCGGGCAAGCGGATTTCGGTTGCATGACCTACAGCCGGGCCATGTCCTGGGGCGGCTGTAATGCCGCTGACGGCTGGGGTGTCGCGGTCGATCTGGCCTTCGTTCCCTTCGCGGAAATTGCTGCGCTGGAGCAGACGGTGACGGCCAGAACGCTGGCCGTAGTGGTGAATCCTCTGGAGCAATTACCGGAATTGTTGTTGCTGGGCCGCGAGCAGGCACAGCAGATCCGTCAGGTTGCAGACCGTCATGGCGCATTGCTGATTGCCTGTGAATTGCAGACTTTCGGACGTTGTGAGGGGCTGTTCCACAGCCTTGTCAGTGGATTGTCGCCGGATATTCTAGTGTACGGCGAAGCCTTGGGCGGAGGTGTTCTGCCCATTGGCGCCTACACGGCCCGACGCTGTGTTAACGAGTCTGTGTACGGAGGACGTAATCTGGCTCTGCACGGCAGTACTACCGCCGGTAATCCGGCCAGTTGTGCAGCGGCGTCTGCCGCGCTGAAGCAGATGGCGGCACGCACCGAGCATGAGGTCATCCGCCGTTTTGCTGAGGTGACGTCCATTGCTGCAGAAAGACTGCGCCGCGTACTGGCGGGCAGCGGCATCCGTGTCAGTACCGGCCCCGCGGCGCTGCAGCTGACCCTGCCGGGGCCGTCAGCGGCCGCTCTGGCTGAGCGTCTGCGCCAGCATGGATTACTGGTCTGGCAGCGCGGAAATGCTTTGCGTCTGTCCGCGCCTCTGCTGATGACTGTATCACAATGGAGCGACAGCCTTACCGTGGTCGTCGACTTCATGAAACATACACAAGCGAATACTGATAAGGAGCTGGTATGAGCGGGTACACCGGTCTGTATGACCAATGTGATCAGTACTGGAACACCAGTGCAGCGAAAATTTACCGTATCTCCCATAAAACTGCCGAAGCGGAGGCTCATGGTGCTGAGGTGGTGGATGAGAACGGTCGGCGCTTTCTGGATTTTGCCTGCAGCTACGGGGTGTTTCTGCTTGGTCATACCCATAAACAGATTGTTGCGGCGGTGACAGAGCAGACACTGACTCTGGCGATGCGCCCGGCTGGAACCCGTCATCCGTCGGCAATCGCGTTGTGGAATGCACTGCAGCCCTGGTTACCGCCATCCATGAGTGGCCTGCATTTCGCTCATACCGGGTCGGAATGCAGTGAGATGACCCTGCGGCTGATCAGTCACCGCTCGCCGGACAGACGGCGTATCGTGGTTGCGGAAAATGGTTACCACGGTAAAACCCTGGCGGCGTTGGATATTATGGGGCAGTCGGGTCATTCAGCATTGTTCGGTGCGAGTCCGGCAGAGGTGGTACGGGTACCTTATGGTGATGCAGAGTCTCTGAACTATGCCTTTCAGGAGCCGGTTGCGGCACTGTTTCTGGAACCGGTGTTAGGAGGCCCCTTCATTACTGTTCCGCCTGCGGGCTATCTGCAGATGGCCCGGGATCTCTGTGATACGCAGGACAGCCTGCTGGTGTTTGATGAAATCCAGACTGCCTTCGGCCGTGCGGGAGAAATGATGGAGTGCACCACACAGGGGGTGTCGCCGGATCTGCTGTTCCTGTCGAAAGGGCTTACCGGTGGCTGTGCAGCCATGGCCTGCGTGGTCAGTCATGAACGCCTGTCAGAAACCATCGCAAGTCTTCCGGAGGAATTTGGCAATCCACGCGCCGGGCAACCGGTCGCCTGCGAGGCCGGCGTGGCAGCTATCCGCGTGATTGAGGAAGAGAACCTGATTCAGCGAGCCCGTGAATCCGGGGCATACCTCAGGGAGCGCTTGCTGGCCGTGACGGCGCCCTATCCGGAAATCATTCTGGATGTTCCGGGCAAAGGCCTGATGACCGGGGTGAAATGTGCTCATCCCGGCATTGAGCTCATGTTACTGATGGGGATGGACAAGCAGAATATCCACCTCGGATATTCGCTGAATGAAGCAGCTGCCCATCCGGTGCTCCGGTTTTATCCGCCGCTGTCGGTAACCCGCGAGCAGATTGACCGTGTTGCCGATGCTCTGGCTTCAGTGCTGGCCGAGGTGGCGGCCAGACCCGCGTTCATGCGCCGTTTCATGAACTGGTTCACCAAGCATAAGTATGGCTTTCCGGACTGGCTGTATAAACTTGCCTGACCAGGAATAAAAAAGGCCGCATTCAGCGGCCTTTTTTTATGAACTGAAAAAAGGATTTTTCAGCTACCCAGTGCCAGCTGGAAGTGCTCACAGGCGAGGGCTTCATCGCCTTCCTGCAGGCGCACTTTACCCATCTCGGCATGCAGTGCTGGCAGGCCTTTGATGCGCAGGCCGGTTTCCAGATAGTCGCGGGCTTTGGCAATGTTGTTCACACGCAGCGCCAGACGCCCCAGCGTCAGCAGCAGGACCGGATCATTAGGACGTTCGGTCAGCTTCTGCTCAGCAAACAGCAGTTGCTTGCTCGGGTCTTCGCCTTTCAGGCGACCATACAGTTCAACCAGTTCTTCACCCCAGACGCTGTTGAGGCCGTCACGCAGGGCTTCTTCTGCTTTGCCTTCCTGTCCGGTTTCCAGCAACAGCTCAACATAGCATTTGAGCACTGGCAGAGTGCGGCGCACGTCGGCAGACAGATTGCGGTAAGCGCTGGCCAGACCCTGACCACCCTGAGCGTGACGGGCACGTTCCAGCAGCTGCAGGGCGACTTTTTCTTCCAGTTCCTTGATGCGCTCTTCCGGAATTTTCGCGGCTTTGCGCAGGGTCGGCAGCAGGTCGTTGAGGGCGACCCAGTCTTCCAGATCCTGCAGGGTTTTCACCATGAGCTTGAGCAGATACGCGTGCTTCGGGTGCTTTTCACGCAGGTTCATCAGCACGGCCAGCGCCTGTTCATTGGCATGACGTGACTGCAGCAGCTGTACCTGAGTGATGCCCACGGCCAGGTCAGAACCTTTGGTGCTGTGGCTGGCGGCCTTGAGCCATTCATCGGTCGCTTCTTCTTTACCCTGTTCGTAGGCTGCACGAGCAGCGGCCAGATAGTTGATCAGCGGCTGGTCAGCGTCCGGGGCACTGGCGGTGAGGTTACGCTCAGCACGGCGCCACTGGCCCTGTGCCAGTGCCAGCAGGCCGCGTGTAGTCTGCAGACGGGCACGCAGGCTGCGGCGTTTGGCGCGCCATTCGTTGAATTTCCAGTCACTGCCGAACAGCACCAGAATGGCCCGTACGGCGATGTAGAGCGCCAGCAGAGCGACGGCGAGTAGGATCAGGAAAATCCACAGGCTGGATTCGTAGGTGTAAACATCCCAGCTGAGCAGGACATAGCCGGCATCGATATAAACCACGGTGCCGATACCCTGTGCTGCCAGTGCGATGATCACCAGCAGGGAGATCAGCAGTTTCATGGGTTACCCTCCGCGGCGTCTGCGCTGCTTTCTGCAGCAGCCGGTTCGCTGGCGATGACGGTGCCACGGCGCTGCTGTTCAACAATTTTCTGCAGCAGGGTCAGTGACGCGCTGATGTCCGGACGCTCAGGGTCAACGGTCCAGCCCTGCAGTTCGCTCAGGGCATTGCGGGCGGCCAGAGTGCGCTCGTCTTCGATGATCAGATACTGGTTCAGCCAGTCGGCAACACGGCCCAGGCTGTGCTGATACAGTTCAGTCTGTTCACGCAGCAGTGCAACCTGAGCCTGTTCCAGCATCAGATGCATGTTCTGTTGCAGGTAGTACTGCTGATCCGGCGTCAGTGGCGCGGCAATGGGTTCGTCACGCTCGCGGATGCGCACCATACGCTTGAGCGAATCACGGACGTCGTAGAACAGATCCCAGTACCAGGTCTGCTGATCCAGAGGTCGCTGGGCTTCCTGATCCAGTACGGTTTCTTCAATCAGTTTTTCCGGCATCCACGGCAGGCTGGTGACCTGCTCCTGCAGTGCCTGCAGGCGGTAGATAGCACCGACACGGTCGATGGCCGGAACCGCACGCAGGGCGATCAGCTCTTTGGCGATCAGGGCGCGGACCTTGTTGAAGGCCGGGTTACGGGTTTCCACCAGAACGTTATCGGCAGCGGTGAGCATGCTCACGGCACCGTCCCAGTCGCGCTCCAGCTCAAGACGCTGGTTACCAAGGCGAAGCAGATATTCGGCTTCAGCCAGCAACCAGTCCTGACGCTCTGCGCCCGGCAGTTTGGCCAGCATCTCAGTGTTGTGTTCAACCTGAGCCTGCATGCTTTCGGCCAGATCAGCCAGCTGACGCGCACGGGCGTCCAGTTCGGCTTCACGGTTGCTGCTGGTTTTCAGGCCTTCCAGTGCGGAATCCAGATTGTTTTCCATGACCGCCATGTCTTTGGCTGTCTGCTGCTGATACTGCAGGCCCAGCCAGGCGGCGAATCCGGCCAGTACGGCCAGCGTCAGGATCAGGACGAGGTTAATCCACGACAGCAGATTACCACCCTGCTTTTTTTCGGCTTTTTTCGGTGTCGCCGGAGTGCCGGATGGGACGTCAGTCGGGGTTCCGGTCTGATTTTCGTTACTCACTGTAGTTTCCTTCAGTAAAGGTTGGATCGCAGAAATTGAGTCTTGTCGCTCAGGTGTCTCATGGTGCGCCTGCGGCTATCCACTCACGCAGGGTGTGCAAAGTATCTTCATTACGGGCGCTGGTCGCAACTAATACCTGTGAGTAGCCGCGCTCGCGGGCGATGCCGGCGCCGCGCTCCCCCGGTACCAGCAGAGCGGTGACTTTGTGAGCAAGATCAGGGACTTGCTGTTCAATGATGTCCAGCGCCTGAGCACTGGACAAGAGCACGACAGGGCGGTCACCCAGCAGTGCCTGCCAGCGCTCCGCCGTGCTGATCACAGGCTCACGGGTATAGAGCTCGGCATAATCCACCCGCGCTCCCCGTTCTCGCAGCACGGAGGCCAGTGTTTCGCGGCCTCCGACGCCCCGCCAGATCAGGATTTTCTGATCGCGCACGGCCTCGGTCTGCAGCTCCGGCCGTTGCAACAGGCCTTCGCTGTCGAAACGCTCTTCCGGAATCAGGGCATTCAGCCCGGCCTGCTGCATTGGCAGGGCTGTGGTCGGGCCGACGCCAAACCAGAGTACGCCCGCCGGCATCTGCGGCCAGTAGCGGTCCATCCAGTCCAGCCCGGATTCAGCAGCATTCTGGCTGATGGCGATCACCGCGTAGTACTCATCGGTGGCCAGAATACGCTGGCGTACGGCCTGAGCTTCCGGGCTGTCATCGTCGCTAAAACGGCGGATATGCATCAGCGGCTGGTGGCGGACTTCACACCCCAGAAGCTGTAACTGGTCCAGCAGTTCGTCCGCCTGTCCGTCCGGCCGCGTAACGAGCAGTGCCGGACGACGCTCAGCGGATGTCATAACCGTAAACGGCTTTGAGGATCTCACCGGCTCCCTGGGACAGCAGATCTTCAGCAGCCTCAATGCCCAATGCTTCTGCCACCGCGGCATTACCGTGGATTTCGGTACGCAGGATCTGGCTGCCATCGACGCTGCCGACCAGGCCGCGCAGCCAGATTTCATCACCTGTGCGTTCAGCGAAGCAGGCAATCGGTACCTGACAGCCACCCTGCAGACGGCGGTTCAGGGCGCGTTCGGCCAGTACGCAGCTGGCCGTGGTGTCGTCGTACAGTGGCCGGATCAGATCATTGATGGCATCGTTGCCCACGCGCCATTCAATGCCCAGTGCACCCTGTCCGCCCGCCGGCAGAGACTGGGTGGTGGGCAGAAAGGAGGCGATACGCTCATCCATTTCCATGCGCAGCAACCCGGCAGCGGCGAGAATGATGGCGTCGTACTCACCGGCGTCGAGTTTGCTCAGACGGGTCTGCACATTGCCGCGCAGGCTGCGGATTTCAAGATCCGGACGCAGCTGCTGAATCTGACACTGACGGCGCAGGCTGGAAGTGCCGACCACAGCGCCCTGCGGCAGTTCATCCAGCGATGCATAGCGGTTGGAAACGAAGGCGTCCAGCGGGTTTTCACGCTCACAGATCACGCCCAGCTCCAGACCCTCGGGGAACTCCATGGGTACGTCTTTCATGGAATGCACGGCGATGTCGGCACGGCCATCAAGCATCGCAGCTTCCAGTTCTTTGACGAACAGACCTTTACCGCCGATTTTGGCCAGCGGGGTATCCAGAATCCTGTCGCCCTGAGTGGTGAAGGTCACCAGCTCGACACTGAGGTCAGGGTGCAGGGCTTCCAGCCGGGCTTTGATGTGTTCCGCCTGCCACAGGGCGAGCGGGCTTTTGCGGGTAGCGATGCGCAGGGTTGTCATGGTCTTGGGTCACTGTCTGAACAGGGGCGCCATGATAACAGGATTGTGCGTGGGTTTCGCGGCACTGCGGCCTTGGCAGGGCGGATGGGGGGGAAGATCAGCCGCCTTTGATAAAGCGGCGCACCGATGCGAGATGGCGGCGGCTGACGGGTAACTGTTCTTCACTGCCATGCAGGGTCAGCACGGGTCCGGTCAGCCCGGTATAAAGCTGATCGATGGCGGCGGTGGCGACCAGCAGGCTGCGGTGAATGCGGATAAAGCGCCCGTCGAACTCTTCTTCCAGCTGTTTCAGCGGTTCATCGATAAGAACTTCACCACCCTGATAGTGAGCAGTCACATACTTCTGGTCGGCACTGAACCAGAGGATGTCGGCGACGGCGACGCGGCGGATGCCACTGTGGGTGCGGGCGCTGATGTGGGTACGGCCCTGTTCTTCCGGTATGGACTGCAGCCGGGTGACCGCGCGCTGCAGCGCCTGATGCAGGTCTTCACGACGGATGGGTTTGAGCAGGTAGTCGACGGCATTAACGCGGAAAGCCGCCAGTGCGTGTTCGTCATAGGCGGTACAGAAGATCACGGCAGGAGGCTGAGGCAGGGCGGCGATGTCAGCGGCGGTCGCCACGCCGTCAGGCCCCGGCATGCGGATATCCAGCAGCACGATATCCGCCGTCTCACCTGACTGATGGGCACGCAGCCAGTCGAGTGCCGCTATGCCGTCCCCGGCTTCCGCGACCACATCATACTGGCTGTCATCTTCGAGAAAACGTTTCAGTCTCTCCCGTGCCAGTGGCTCATCATCAACAATCATCACGCGGTAACTCATCGGCTGATCGCCTCCGGCAGCAGCAGAACCGCCTCATACTGCTCCCCCAGATCACTGACCTTCAACCACTGGCCGGGGCCGAAGCGGGCTTCGAGGCGTGCCTGGATATTCTGTTGTGCCAGACCGTGGCCATGGCTGCGGCTGGTACCCGGTGATTTGCTGTTCGTGATCAGCAGCTGCCAGCCGGTCTCTGTCTCCTGCAGCTCCAGGCGGATAAAACCTTCGCCGACCTGGGGCTCAATGCCGTGATATACGGCGTTCTCCAGCAATGGCTGCAGAATCAGCTGGGGTACATCCAGCTCAGGCAGATCCGCCGGTAAGCGGTTGTCGATCTGCAGGCGCTGCCCCAGACGTGCCTGCTCAATTTCCAGGTAGCGGCAACCCAGCTGCACTTCCTGTGGCAGGGGTGTCAGGGCTTCCGGACTTTTCAGTACAGCGCGGAACAGGTCGGCGAGGTTGTGCAGCATGTGTTCGGCCTGTTCCGGATCAATGGTGATCAGCGAGGCCACGGTATTGAGGGTGTTGAAGAAGAAATGCGGACGGATATTGGCCTGTAATGCCATCAGCCGCGCCTGCAGTTCTGCCCGGGCATGGATGCGCAGCTGGTTCTGAACGTAAAAATAGCGCAGCGCCATACCGGCAAAGATGGCGCTGACCAGCTGGTTGCGCATAACCCAGAGCCAGTCTGTGCGGTGCATCTGATCGGGGATCATAATTTCACTGAAAAGGCTCACACAGAGGGTAATCAGCTGAGTGGCGGTCAGCGCCAGTAACAGGGCAGCAGGCACCGGCAGGCGCGCCATGATGCCGCGCAGCTGACACAGCAGGGCCGTGGATAACAGGGTCACCCACTGCACAAAAAAGGAAACCAGAGCGAAGGTCATCAGCGAGAAAGCCGCCAGGCCGCTGTCCATCAGCGTCAGTGCCAGTACCAGTACTTCTGACACAATGAGCAGGATCAGCACCGCGCGGGTGTTGCACAGATCCGGAAGAAAAAAGCCTTCCAGCAGCTTTTCCTGCTGCTTTTGAGCGTCCGGTGGCGGTGCGGCGGCTGTCACAGATGCGTGCTTCGTTTCTTTATGGAACTGACACCCTATAATACCCCGTCCTTTTTTTCATCACCGCGGATCTTCTATGCACCCTGTCTTACGCCTGAACGCCAATTCTGAACGCCGCCTCAAGGGTGGTCACCTGTGGGTGTACAGTAATGAAGTGGATACCAACGCCAGCCCGCTGAAAAATTATGAGCCGGGTATGCAGGTGGTGGTTGAAGCCGCCAACGGCAAAGCCCTGGGCACGGCGGTGATGAGCCCGGAGCAGTTGATCTGCGCGCGTCTGATCAGCCGCAACCCTAAACAGTTTCTCGATGCCTCGCTGATGGTGCACCGTCTGAAAGTGGCCCTGTCTACCCGCGATCTCTGGTATCCGCACCAGTGTTACCGCTGGGTGTACGGTGACAGCGACGGTTTGCCGGGGGTGGTGATCGATCGTTTCGGCGATGTTGTGGTGGTGCAGATTTCCTCCGTGGCGATGGAACAACGCATCGACGACCTGCTGGACGCCATCAATAAAGTGGCAAAACCCCGCGTGATCGTGCTGAAAAACGACGGCAAGCTGCGTGAAACCGAAGGCCTTGAAGAGTACATCCGTATTGTTCAGGGTGAGCTGGAAGACGATTGCGCACCGCTGATCGAAAACGACACCCGCTTTATGGCGCCGGTGATTCATGGTCAGAAGACCGGCTGGTTTTACGACCACCGCGATAACCGCGCACGCCTGAATACACTGGTGAAAGACAAACGTGTGCTGGACGTGTTCAGTTACGTCGGTGGCTGGGGTGTGCAGGCAGCCAATCATGGGGCCAGCGAAGTGCATTGTGTGGATGCATCAGCTCAGGCGCTGGATTGGGTGGAGCAGAATGCCGCACTGAACGGCGTGGCCGAAAAAATGGTGTGCTGGGAAGGCGATGCCTTTGCGGCCCTGAAACAGCTGCGCGACAACGGTGAAAAATTCGATGTGGTGGTGGTGGACCCACCGGCCTTTATTCCGCGTCGCAAAGACATCAAAGCCGGTGAACTGGCGTATAAGCGCATCAATCAGTTGGCCATGCGTCTGCTCAACCGCGACGGCATCATCATGAGCGCCAGCTGCTCTATGCATCTGGGCGAAACCCGCCTGCCGGATATGCTGCGTGAACTGGGCCGGGAACTCGACCGCGACGTGCTGATTCAGTACACAGGTTCACAGGGCGCGGATCATCCTGTGGTTCCGGCTATTCCTGAGACCCGCTACCTGAAGGCTGTGTCAGCACGGGTTCTGCCCACGCGTTAACCGGAAACAGCACTGCCGGGTCCAGTACGGAGGCTGCCTGATCAAAGGCGGTCACCAGTGCCAGCAGCTGTGGCTGGCACAAGGGGTAATCTCCTTCCGCGTCCAGGCATTCACGCATCACGGCAAAGGCGTTTTCCAGTGCAGTGATCTTCTCCGGAGTGTCTTCCAGTAAGGTGCGGACCCCGCTGACACTGTTGGCGGGCAGAAGTAATTCCCGCAGGCTGCCAAGTATGGCCTGCGCATCGTCGCGGCTGCTGTTGCTGTAAGGGCTTGAGGGCTCTTTCAGATAGCGCCCGCCAAGGTCTTTGGTGATCAGTTTGCGCAGGCTGATCAGGCTGTTGTTGATCACGGTTTCGCCACTGCGCACTGCGGTGGTGATGGAATAAAAACCGTTGTCCAGCTGCCAGCGTAACTGCAGGCGCTGCAGACTTTTCTGCAGCATCTGGCCGGCAGTTTTCAGATACTCACCGCGACGCTGCTGATTCTTCACTGCCGGACGGTCAGGTGTCGCATTCTTTGCCGTGGCCGGGTTGAAATCACTGGCCGGGCGCTGACCATTCTCCCCCCAGAGCAGAAACTCAAGCACCTGAAAGCCGAGGCTGACGTAGCTGACATCGGAAAAGCGGTGCTGCTCCTGCAGGCTGCCTTCCGACAGATTGAGCGTGGTGTCATTGACGATGCCGGTGTACGGATAGCCATCGATGTAATCAATGTAGCCCGGCTCCAGTGGCCAGGGATTGATGGTCTCGGTCAGCGCCGCACGGGTCAGGCCGGCGCTTTTCCAGTCGGAGGGTTCATCCACCGGGATGGCAGTGACCGGCAGAGTCTGCAGGTACGCCGTGTAGGCGTTACGCCAGGACTTCCGGGCCTGTTGCAGAGTCTCTTCATCGGGCGCTTCGAGGAAATGACTGATATCGGCATTCAGCTTCTGGATGGCGCTGAGGGTGATGTCATAGTCATCACTGGCCAGCTGCAGCAGATGGTCGCGGTAGGTTTCCTGGGCCGGAATCCGGTCAGTCAGGACCGCCTGAGACAGGACTTCAGGTTCACTGACCGGAGTATCTTCGATGGCCTCACTGAGATCTCCGGATTCTTCGCTGCAGCCTGCCAGCAGCAGCGCCGTCACCAGCGCTGTGAGTGGTAACGCAGAAAAACGGCAGCAGGCGCTCATGCAGGGTCCCGCAGGCTGATGACCGGCCAGCCCTGTGCGCGGGCTTCGGCTTCAAGAATGGGGTCAGGGTCAACGGCGACCGGATGGTCGACCAGACGCAGCAGCGGCAGGTCATTGTGCGAGTCGCTGTAGAAATAGCTGCCTTCCAGAGTCTCGTGACGTTCCGCAAGCCACTCGTGCAGACGGGTGACTTTGCCTTCCTGAAAACTCGGGGTCCCTGTGGTGCGGCCGGTGTAGCGGCCATCAACCACTTCCGGATGCGGGGCAATGATGTGCTCCACCTCCAGATGATCGGCAATGGGGTAGGTCACAAAGCCGTTGGTGGCGGTGATGATCAGCAGGGTGTCGCCCTGCGCTTTGTGCTTCAGCAGCAGATCACGGCTGGCCCGGGTGACCAGAGGGTCAATCCGTTCCCGGATAAACTGCGCGCGCTCGGCGTGCATGTGGTCGGGCTCGTACTGGGTCAGTGGCTTGAGGGCAAAGGCCAGGTATTCCTCAATATTGAGAGTGCCGGCTTTGTACTGCTCATAAAAGTGGTCGTTGCGCAGTTTGTGTACTTCCGCGTCAACCAGACCCCGGTCGACCAGATACTGGCCCCAGGAATGATCGCTGTCGCCGGAAAGCAGAGTGTGGTCGAGATCAAAAATTGCGAGTGCCACCTGACAAAGCCTCTGTATAATAATGCCAAAGCAGGCAGGGAAATGAGCCTGCCGGATGCCTGAATGAAGAATAAAAAGAAAATCAGTTTCGGCGATATTCTACTGTGAACAGAACTTAGTTTCTGCAGAAAACTCCATTCAGACTCTCCCCGGACCAAGAGGCCCTAGTGCGTTGGTAGAAATCCGGTAAACTAGAGAATCCGCATAAAATAACTGATCCGGACGATAACGTGATAGACGAACAGGGCTACCGACCGAATGTCGGCATCATCCTCTGCAACAGGAACGGGCAGGTGCTCTGGGCGAAGCGTATCGGCCAGAATGCCTGGCAGTTTCCGCAGGGGGGGATCAAAACCGGCGAATCGCCGGAGCAGGCCCTGTACCGCGAGCTGAAAGAAGAGATCGGTCTTGACCCGGATCACGTCCGCATCCTCGGATGCACCCGCGGCTGGCTGCGTTACCGTCTGCCTAAGCAGATGATCCGCCACCGCAGCCATCCGGTCTGTATCGGGCAGAAACAGAAGTGGTTTCTGCTGAAACTGAATTCTGATGAATCCAACATCCGCCTTGCTGACTCGGACTCTCCGGAGTTTGATACCTGGGAATGGGTCAGCTACTGGTATCCACTGGGGAAAGTGGTTGCCTTCAAACGGGATGTTTACCGCCGTGCACTGACGGAACTGGTGCCACGGGTGTCGAAACTGCAGCGCAGAACAGGATAATTTGCATGCTTGATGTACTGAGACGGATTGTTCAGGAAGTCAGCTCAGTTTCCGACCTCGGAGATGCTCTGAAGGTCGTGGTGGCGCGCATCCGCGAAGCCATGAACACGGAAGTCTGCTCAGTCTATCTTTACGATGCTGAGGCCAAGCGTTACGTACTGATGGCGACAGAAGGTCTGAATCAGGAAGCGGTCGGCAAGGTCAGCCTGCAGAGCTCACAGGGTCTGGTGGGTCTGGTCGGCAGCCGTGAAGAACCCATCAACATCGATAATGCCCCCAGCCACCCGCGTTTCCAGTTCCTGCCGGAAACCGGCGAAGATCCCTTCATGTCCTTCCTTGGCGTGCCCATCATCCATCACAAACGCCTGATGGGAGTGATGGTGGTGCAGCAGCGCGACAGTCGCCAGTTTGATGCCAGTGAAGAAGCCCTGCTGGTGACCATGTCGGCGCAGTTGGCCGGAGTGATTGCCCACGCCGAAGCCACCGGCAATATTCAGCATCTGCCGGATACCCGTGATCCGGCCGTTAAAACCACCCGTTTCAAAGGGGCACCCGGTGCACCGGGCGTCGGCCTCGGGACCGCGGTGGTCATTACCCCAGCTGCCGATCTGACCAGTGTACTGGATAAGGCGGCGGAGTCGGTGGACGATGAGCTGGAGCGTTTTGATCAGGCGCTGGAGCAGGCACGGTCTGATATACGCCGTTTAGGGGGGCAGTTGCGTAATGAGCTGCGCCCGCAGGAAATGGCGTTGTTTGATGTCTACCTGAACATGCTCGACGATAACGCCCTGGGTGCCGAAGTCCGTGCGGCCATCCGTGAAGGTCAGTGGGCTCAGGGAGCGCTGCGTAAGGTCGTGATGGAGTACGTCGGCCACTTCCGGCTGATGGAAGATACCTATCTGCGTGAGCGGGCCACCGACATCATGGACCTCGGCAGCCGCATCCTGGCGCATCTGCAGGGCACAGAGCAGGAAACCGATCCGGAAGACTATCCGGAGGATACCATTCTGGTGTCGCAGGAACTGACCCCGGCCATGCTCGGTGAAGTACCGCATGAGAAGCTGCGCGGGCTGGTATCCGTGCGTGGTTCTTCCAACTCACATGTGGCGATTCTGGCCCGGGCTATGGGCATTCCCACGGTGATGGGGGCAGAAAGTCTGCCGTATGCCCGCCTGAACGGTGTGGAGCTGGTGGTCGATGGTTATCGTGGTCTGCTCTACTCCAATCCGTCCGATGAGCTGCGTATGCAGTTTCAGGCTATCTATGAGGAAGAACAGGCACTGGCGCAGGACCTTGAAGGACTGCTGCATAAGCCTGCGACCACACTGGACGGTCACCGCCTGCCGCTGTGGGTGAATACCGGTCTGATCACCGATGCCCTGCGCAGCCTCGACCGCGGTGCCGAAGGCGTCGGCCTGTACCGCACCGAAGTGCCGTTCATGATGAAAGAGCGCTTTCCGTCCGAGCAGGAACAGCGTGAAATTTACCGTGAGCAGCTGCAGGCCTTCAGCCCGGCGCCAGTGACTATGCGCACCCTCGACATCGGCGGCGATAAGTCACTGGCGTATTTTCCGATCACTGAAGCCAACCCTTTCCTCGGCTGGCGTGGTATCCGCGTTACTCTCGATCATCCGGAAATTTTTCTGGTGCAGGTGCGGGCTATGCTCAAGGCCAGTGAGGGCCTGAACAATCTGCGTATCATGCTGCCCATGGTCAGTAACGTCACTGAAGTGGATCAGGCGCTGCACCTGATTTACCGCGCCCATATGGAAGTACTGGAAGAGGGCTTTGACGTCGAAGTGCCTGAAGTCGGCGTGATGATTGAAGTCCCGGCGGCGGTGTATCAGATTCCCGAGCTCGCTGAACGCGTCGATTTCCTCTCGGTCGGCAGTAACGACCTGACCCAGTACCTGCTGGCGGTGGACCGTAACAACCCGCGTGTCGCGGATCTGTATCAGGCCTTTCACCCGGCAGTACTGCAGGCCCTGAAACGCATCGTTGATGAGGCCCACGCGCTCAATACCCCGGTGTCTGTGTGCGGCGAGCTGGCGGGTAACCCCATGGGTGCCGTACTGCTGATGGCCATGGGTTACGACATACTGTCGATGAACGCGACGAATCTGCCGAAAGTGAAATCCGTCGTCCGTGGCATCAGCAAGGAATGGGCAGAGCGTCTGCTGCAGGAAGTCATGGTGATGGAAAGCGCCCAGGTCATTGCCTCCACCCTGCAGCTGATGCTGGAGAAGGCCGGTTTCGGCCGCATCATCGGCCCGGTGATCAAGGGCGGCTGAGTCTTTTCCCTGTTTTTCAGGGGATTACACAATTTGTTACAACAAATGCACAGATGCTCACGCGCTGTACGTTTGCCCTTCTGTCCGGCTTCGGGTCCTTGCCGGGCCTGCATTTTCCGGCGTTTTTTCCGTTACACACTGTTTCTCTCCTCTTCTTCCGGTCACAACAGGGATGGACTTTCTGTTGAGTGACTGTTTTCAGACGACAGACCAGCTGGTAAGGCCGGTGTGCTGAACTATAGTTTCCTGCAGGACTTATTACGTATTTCTGGGCAACGGATCCCGGTATTTTTATCTGACCAGCGTGGGGACAATCAGTGATCGGGATCATTCAGCGTGTACTTCTTGATCTTCTGGAAGAGACCGGAGGTGAGCCTCTTAAGTTTGCTGTTATGGACCGTGCCGGTGTACCCCATGACCGGGATTTCCGTATCGATCAGAATTACCCGGACGACGAGTGTCTGAAGCTCATTCAGGGTGCTGTTGATGAAACCGGCCTGAGTGAAGATGCGATCAATGTTCTCTACGCCAAAGCCTTCCTGAAAGAAGCCCGCAATCTGTTTCCGCAATTTTTTATGATGGCGAAGAGCTCTGAGCAGTTTCTGCTGCGTCAGGCGACCATTCATGGCGTGATTGCCTCCGGCCTGAAAAAGCCGGAAGAGCGTCAGGTCGTGAAAGACAAATTTTCAGCGCGCAGTATTGAGCCCGGGTTTGTCGAGGTGACCTATCGTTCCCCGAATAAACTCTGCGGTCTGTTCCGGGCGCTGGCGCACGAAGTCGCCGGCATTTACGGAGAATGTCTGACCGTCCATTGTGCAGACTGCATGAAGCGTGGCGATGATGCCTGCCGCTTTGAACTGCGCTGGGAAAAAACCGCACCCGACGGGATCCTGAGCAGTGAATGACAGCGAGCGCATAACAGACCTGCAGCAGGTCATCATGAGTATCGCTGATCAGCTGTGCGAGACCGTGGACAACAATTTCGATATTCACATCAGTGTCGACACCGATGATATTCATGGTCAGAAGCTGTCGCTGCTGATCAACTTCCTGCTGGAAAATGTCCGCCGCCATAACCGCGACATGGTACAGCTGAATGCTGTGCTGGAAGAGAAAGTGCGTGAGCGCACCGAACAGCTGGATATGGTGATTTCCGGTTCCACCGATGGCGTCTGGATCTGGGATGCCATGCAGGACTCCATTTCTTTCTCTGAAAACTGGTATCGCATGGCCGGTGAGAAAGCGCATGCAGAGGCGCAGAAGCCGGAATACTGGATGAACCGTGTGCATCCGAAAGATGTCTGCCGCCTGAAAAGTGCCATCCGTGCGCTGATGGAAGGCAGCAAAACTCAGCTGCACGCCGAATACCGTCTGCGCCAGGAGTCTGGTGGTTACCGCTGGATGCTGTGCCGTGGCGTCTGTCAGCGCAACGATATGGGTTTTCCGAAACTGCTGGCCGGTACCCAGACTGACATCACCCATCTGCGCTCGGTCGATCCCCAGAGCGGACTGCCGAATGAGCACTACCTGAAAGAACGCATTGAAGACCTGCTGGAAGCCCGCTCCACCTTTTACGTCATTCTGGTGGCGGTGCGTCAGCTCAATGCCATTACCGAGAGTCTGGATCAGCAGGCGACCGAAAAACTGCATCTGGAAATCAGTCAGCGACTGCTGGATGAAGCACACTTTTCCCGCTTGCTGGCACGCCTGCCGGGCAATACTTACGCCTTTCTCTGCCAGGTGCAGCCGGGTGAAAACCCGCATGACCTGCTGTAGCTGGAGTGTAACCGCATCAGTCAGATTTTCAGCAAACCGTTCAACGTCCGCGGCGACAGTACACAGCTGCTGTCGGCCTCGATCGGTGCGCTGGTGAGCAGTGACTGGGACAGCCTGACCGCGGATGAAATCAGTAAAGGGCTGTGGTCAGCAGAGAAAACCTCACGCCAGACCGGCAAAGTCTGTGTCTACAATCAGGCGCTGCACAAAGCCAACCTGCGCCGTTCGAAACTGGAAAAAGAGCTGCACCGCGGCCTCGAAACCGGCATGGTGAAACCTTACTTCCAGCCGATCGTCAGCAGCACCGACCATGCCCTGGTCGGTTTTGAGGCACTGGCACGGTTTGAACATCCGCAGATGGGCATGATCTCACCGGCGGAATTCATCCCCGTGGCCGAACAGTCAGGCATGATGTGTGATCTGGGGAATGTCATCCTGCGTGAGAGTATGGCCGGTATCCGTCGTCTGATGGAAAAGGCCGGACACAGTGCGCCCCTCTACGTCAGTGTGAATATCTCTGTCCTGCAGCTGATGAGTGACGATTTCGCCGGACGTCTGATCCGCATGGTTGATCAGTCCGGAGTCCCCCGCCGCTGTCTGCGTCTGGAAGTGACGGAATCCCTGTTCGTGGAGAATATGGATCACGCCATTCAGCAGCTGGCGCAGCTGCGTGCCGCCGGAATCCGTATCGCGCTGGATGACTTCGGCACCGGCTACTCATCACTGAGTTACCTGCGTCGTCTGCCGATTGATGTTCTGAAAATTGACCGCAGCTTCGTTACCCGCTCCCACGAAGACGAGAGTAACGTCGCCATTCTGCGTACCGTGTACGATCTGGCCCGGGAACTGTCGCTGGAGGTTGTGGCCGAAGGCATCGAAAACCTGCAGGAGCTGAATGTGCTCAACGCTCTGGGGCCGATGGGACTGCAGGGGTATTACTTCAGTAAGCCCATGCCGGAAAGTATGCTCGGTGATTTTGTTGCCGCCTGGTCGAAAGGGCTGAATCACCAGTCGCCGTCTGTCACGGTAAAAGCCCGCCACTGATTATTCCGGTCCGTATCCTTCCCATTATTGCTGAAAAGCCGCCACTGTCAGACTGACAGTACCGCCGTCACGCCGGGCATTTAGTGTATAGTAACGGCATCCGTTGCACTCTCAGAAGGAAGCCGCCGATGAACAAGGAACTGATACTGGTCCTGACCGTGTTTACGCTGTACAGCCTGTACGTCGGGATTGTTGATCTGCTGGTGGACAGCATTTCACTGCCGCTGTTTTTTCTGTCGATTGTGATGTGAGCGCTGGCTGAATCAGCGCTTATGCCGCCAGTTACTGTATTTGGAATGCACGCCTTTCGTCAGGGCATTGGAGTAGTTTTCCAGAATATCCACACCCACCAGAATGGCGATCACCACAAAGGCGAGTTTGATGGCGGTGAAATGACCGGCCACAGCAACCGCCACGCCGATGGCGGCCAGCGCCCAGATGGTTGCCGCTGAAGTCACACCCAGTACCACACCGTCTTTGGACAGCATCACCCCGGCACCCAGAAAACCCACGCCAGTAACTACCTGCCCGATAATCCGCGACTGATCGGTCATGTCGGTATTGAGTGACTGAGCCAGTGCGACAAAAGCGTAGGTGCCCAGCACAATCAGGCTGGAGGTACGGATGCCCACTGGCTTGCCGCGCAGCTGGCGCTCCAGTCCGACGATGGTGCCACAGGCGAGGCAGACCAGAATTTCCGGCCAGCTTAACGGGTCAATATTGATCAGATCAGCAAAGGTGTACACGTCACTCAATCTCTGTAGAACGGTGGTTATTCGGCGTTGCCCGCCAGTAATTTCTGAATGTCTTTGTCACTGGGTACCGTAAAACTGGAGTTGGACGAAACGATTTCGCCCTCCGGATTGATCAGATACTTGTAGAAATTCCACTTAGGGGCTGCGTCCTGACGTGCAACTTCCTGAAACAGCGGGTGGGCGTTGTCGCCTTTCACCGGCACCGTGGCCAGCATGGTGAAGGTGACTCCGAAGTTCTTGAAACAGACGTCAGCTGCTTCGCTTTCGCTTTCCGCTTCCTGATTGAACGAATCTGAAGAAACGCCGATCACCACCAAACCGTCTTTGGCGTACTTTTCGTGGATCTTTTCCAGGTCACCGAACTGACCGGTAAAGCCGCAATGGCTGGCGGTATTCACCAGCAGTACCGGGTGGCCATTGGTGACCTCGCACAGGTTCAGCATTTTGCTGCTGTGCAGCTGTTTCATGGTCTGGTGGAAGATGGCCGGACAGGTCTCCGGGTAGTCAGCGTCCTGTGTGCTGGTGTCCGGGCTGGCACTGACCAGGGCGGCAGGCAGCCACAGCAGGCTGCTGAGCATAAGGGTACGGAACGGGCGGATAACGGCCATGGTAAGTCTCCCTGAAAGGTAAGCCCGGCATCAGCCGGGCATCTGTCTGAAGCATATCGGATATTTCGGCGAAGGGAAGGCTGGCCTTCCCTCTCATCAGGCTGCTTCGTCGTCTTTTTTCACCTGTGCAGCGGTAAAGAAAGACTTCTCAAACGCATCCGTCAGCAGAGCGTCATAGCGGCGCTGATTGTACTCTTTGATGCTGGCGGCCTTATCCGCAGGAATGATGCCCTGCTGCACGGCACTGGCGAGCTGGGCTTCAATGCTGTCGCCGTCAAGCATGCCTTTGCTTTGTGCCTTCACGAAGGCCTGCCATTCACCTTCAATGCTGAGCATCATCTGATAGGTGCTTTCCACACGGCCGAAGCTGTCTTCCGGATCAAGACTGACATGGGCAAAGTGCCCGAAGGCCTGACGGACCGGGGTGTCCTGCATGATGAGATCACCCAGTGCACGGATCTGTTCATCATCCGGCTTTTTCAGCATACGACCCCAGGGGAAGGCGATGCGCCTGTAGAGTGCCGCCAGCGGTGTGCCGAAGTTGTCGTAAAAGTCGATCAGGGCTTCCTGCGCTTTGTACAGGGCCTGATGCACCGCGGCTTTCGCGTGGACATCCTCCGCCTCACTGTGCAGCTGGGCTTCGCGGTATTTGAGAATACTGCAGGCCATGAACAGATAGCTGTGCACATCGCCCAGGCGCGCGCTGAGCAGTTCACGGCGTTTCAGATCGCCACCCAGTACCGCCAGCGCCAGATCGGCTGTGGCCGAGAAGGCCGCGCTCAGGCGGTCGATGCGTTGATACCAGACCTTGCTGAACTCGTCTGCAGCCTGTGGGTGTCTGGCCAGACGCGAACCGCTGACACCGAGTACCAGAGCACGCAGGGTACTGCTGATGGCGCCTCCGGCGAGTTTGAAAAACAGGCGGTCAAAGTCTTTGAGACCCTGTTTCGGGTCATCACTCTGCAAGGCCTGCAGGGTATCAAACAGGTAAGGATGACAGCGCATGGAACCCTGGCCGAAGATCATCAGCGAGCGGGTCAGGATGTTCGCACCTTCCACCGTGATGGCCACCGGCACACTCTGATACGGCAGCGCCATAAAGTTACGCGGCCCCAGCTGGATGGCACGGCCACCGGCCACATCCATACCGTGGTTGATCAGTTCGCGCATCATTTCGGTGGCGTGGTATTTGGCCATGGCGGTGATGACTGACGGCGTGCCGTCCTCCAGCGAGCGCGTCACCAGATGGCGCATGGCCTCCAGTGTGTAGGCCTGAATGGCGATCTGCGAAGTGGCCTCCTGCACGCCTTCAAATTTACCGACTTCCAGTTTGAACTGACGGCGGATGCTGGCGAAGGCACCGGTCATACGGTAGCCGACTTCACCACTCGCGGTAGCCAGAGCCGGGAGGGACACACCGCGTCCGGCGCCAAGGCATTCAATCAGCATGCGCCAGCCTTTACCGGCCATGTCCGGACCACCGATGATCCAGTCAACCGGGATAAAAACGTCTTTGCCGTTAATCGGCCCGTTCATGAAAGGCGCACCGGGGAAGTGACGGCGGCCAATCTCAACACCCGGATGATCCGCGGGAATCAGGGCACAGGTAATGCCGTAGTCGTTTTTGCTGGCATCACCCAGCAGACCGTCCGGGTCACGCAGTTTGAACGCCAGCCCGACCACAGTAGCCACCGGCGCCAGAGTGATCCAGCGTTTGGCGAAGTTCAGGCGGATGCCAGTGACTTCTTTGCCTTCAAATGTGCCTTTGCAGACGACGCCGATGTCCGGGATGGCGCCGGCGTCAGAGCCGGCTTCCGGTCCGGTGAGGCCGAAGCAGGGGATCTCGGTACCCTTAGCCAGACCGGCGAGCCAGCGTTTTTTCTGTTCTTCGGTACCGTATTTCACCAGCAGTTCGCCCGGACCTAAGGAGTTCGGCACCATGGCGGTCACTGCTGCGGTAATGGAGCGGGAGGCGATTTTGCTCATCACCCGGCTCTGGGCGTACGGGGAAAAGTCACGGCCGCCGTATTCCTGTGGAATGATCAGACCAAAGAAGCCTCTTTCTTTGAGGAACTGCCAGACCGGCTGTGGCAGGTCTTTGTGGTAATGCTGGATCTCCCATTCGTCGAGCATGCTGCAGAGTTCTTCAACGTCATTGTCGATAAAAGACTGTTCGTGCTCGCGCAACACCGGCAGTTTTATCGCTGAAAACTTCTCCCAGTCCGGCTTGCCACGGAACAGATCAGCATCCCACCAGGCCGTCCCGGCTTCGAGTGCTTCGCGCTCGGTAGAACTCATCGATGGCATGACCCTGGCCAGTGCTTTGTAGGCCAGGGCACTGATCAGACGTCGGCGCAGGGGCGTCAGGTTCAGCAGCAGCAGACCGGCGGCCAGCAGCGTCAGTGATAGCGGATGCAGCATTACCGGGCTTATCAGACCCGTTGTCAGCCATACAGCGGCAAAAATGACCGAGCTGAGTAACAGCCCGGGAGTGAAGTAGAAGAGCACTGCGCTGGTCAGCAGCAGAAGAAGTACAGCAGTCAGGAACATCATGGCGGTTCTCCATTGTGAGACGGAATCCCGGCAGGACCGGTGGGTTAAATATACTTATACATTAGTTATACAATACATTTGCATCCTGGTTCATTTCAACCCGTACTGCACTGATGGACCGCGACACAACGGTCTGTTGCGCCGCCCGGAACATTGCTGTCAGTACGGCAGAGGTACACTGGTGTGACATCCCTCCTGCTGTGAGTTCGGCAACGGTCCGTTGCCCGGCAGGTAACAAGCATGACGACTTTATGAAGAGCAACACCATTCAGGCCCGCAAAACCGGCTGTACCTGCACTCTGGAAGTACTGGGCGCGGAACACGCAGAAGCACTGCTGGCGTTTGAGCAGAAACACAAACGATTTTTTGATTCGCTGATTGCGATGCGCCCACCTCAGTTTTACAGCCCGGAAGGGGTGCAGACGCACATCCGTGAGCTGCAGGCTGCGTATGCGGCCGGTGAAGGTTATCCCGGGGTGATCTGTGAGCAGGGTGAGGTCATCGGCCGGATTAACCTGAGAGCCGTGGACCGTGAGTCGCAAAGCGCGTATCTGGGCTATCGTGTGGCGGAAGACCGTCAGGGCGAAGGGCTGGCCTGCGCGGCGGTGCAGGAACTGGTGCGTCTTGCCCGTGAAGACTTCGGTCTGAAAACCCTGCGCGCCGATGTGCTGGATAACAACCCGGCCTCAGCCCATGTGCTGGAGAAACACGGCTTCGTCTGTCGTGGCTATACCGAGCATTTTCTGCGGCTGCACGACCAGTGTATCGGTTGCCGTCACTATGAGCTGACGCTGTGATGTTTCCGGGCTGCGGGACTGTGGCTCAGAACGTCAGCGGGATAGTGAACAATGCCTGTCCTGCCGCTTCACCTTCCTCGTTCCAGGTGATTTCTTCCAGTCTGGCCAGGTGGCCACGGATGCTCAGCCCGGTGCTGCAGCGGGTGCCATAGCCGGGCGCGCGGATGAACTGTGCCGAGAGCAGCCTTTCCCACAGTTCCGATACCCCGGTGTGTGGCAGTTCATTGTCGGCAAAGGGTTCGCGGTGGCTGAGCAGGGTAGTAAGCGCTTCCGGTGCCGGAGCTGCAGCCAGCTGCTGCAATGCCAGCCGCACCTTGGGCCAGGGTGTGTTGAGCTGAGCATTGCTGAGGCCATAACGGCCCGGAGCCAGAATGCGGGAGGCTTTGTCCGGGTAATTGGTGGTGTAGCACAGGGTGTCGCTGGTCCCGGTCAGCAGGTTGAAGGGCGCATACTCAGCGGTATCCAGCTGTTCAGCCCAGGCTTCAGGCGCGAGGTCAGAGGTCAGATAGTTCAGCACCAGTTCACCGCGTGAGCGCGGGTCCTGTGGCCCGGCTCCGGGAACCCGCACGTTGGTGAGGGCTGCCCAGCGGCCCTTGTCCGTGAGGCCGAGCCAGGTGCCGCCTTTTTCCAGATCCTGCCCGGCGAATAAACCGGGGTGCTGCGGCCATGGCTGCAGTGGCCGGGTCGGGCGGTAAAATACTTCATCACGGTTGGCACTCAGGGTCAGCCACTGCTCCGACCCGGGGTGCCAGTCAAAGACTATCAGGCACATGTGGGCAGTGTACCCGCTTTCCGTCATAATGCGGGGCGATTTTTTCACCCTTTGGCAGGACTCTCTTGTTCAGCGACGACGTTTTTTCATTTCTGCTGTATCTCGCCGCCGGAGCCTTTGCCGGTGTGCTGGCGGGACTGTTTGGTATTGGTGGCGGGATGGTCATCGTCCCCGTTCTTATCTTCAGTTTTATGGCTGCGGGGGTTGATGAGCAGGTACTCACTCACATGGCCATTGCCACTTCGCTGGCGTCCATTGTGTTCACGTCACTGAGTTCCGTTCATCAGCACCATCTGGCCAGGGCCATTGACTGGCAGCTGGTGATCAATATGGTTGCCGGTATCGTGGTGGGTACGACGGCGGGGGTTATCCTCATCTCCGGCGTCCCCGGCTATGTGCTGGAAAAGCTGATTGGTATTTTCTCCCTGCTGACGGCGATTAAGATGTTCAGCAACTGGCAGCCACCCGGTAATGCGGAAGACCGCCCCGGAAAAGTGAACCTCTTCACGGCAGGTGGTCTGATCGGGTTTGGCTCATCCTGGTTCGGAATCGGCGGTGGTACTTTTACTGTCCCGTATCTGACATGGATGCGTGTTAATGTGCGTCAGGCCGTGGCGACCTCTGCGGCCTGTGGCATCCCGATTGCGCTGACCGCGACCATCAATAACATCTGGACCGGCTGGAATCACGAGTCGCTGCCGGAGTGGAGCACAGGCTATGTGTACTGGCCGGCGGTGCTGGGCATTGTCATTACCAGTGTGCCCTTTGCCAAGGTCGGGGCGAAGCTGGCGCACAGCATGGACACGCGTTTACTGACCCGGCTGTTTGCTGTGTTACTCTGCGTCGTCGGAGTGCGCTTTTTACTGTACTGAACAGGATTCTGAGTTTTTATGCTGACTTATCCGAATATTGATCCGGTCGCCTTTTCCATCTTCTCATGGCCGGTTCACTGGTATGGTCTCATGTATCTGCTGGCCTTCGCCTCGGCCTACGCTCTGGCCAGCTTCCGCGCCAGCCGTCCGGGCAGTACCTGGACCAGCCAGCAGGTGTCAGACCTGGTGTTCTACGGCGCCATGGGGGTGATCCTCGGCGGCCGTGCCGGTTATGTACTCTTCTATAACTTTCCGCAGTTTCTCGAAGATCCGCTGTGGCTGTTCCGTGTCTGGGAAGGCGGTATGTCATTCCACGGTGGCCTGCTCGGTGTGCTGGTGGCCATCGCTATTTTCTGCCGCATACATCAGCGCAATTTCTTTGATGTCACCGACTTTGCCGCGCCCTTTGTACCTCTGGGGCTGATGTTCGGCCGTATCGGTAACTTCATCGGTGGCGAACTCTGGGGCCGGGTAGCTGATCCTGCGCAGGTGCCCTGGGCCATGGTCTTCCCCCGTGCCGGAGACGACCCGCGCCATCCTTCGCAGCTGTATCAGGCCGGTTTGGAAGGCTTCCTGCTGTTTGTTATTCTCTGGTTTTACTCCTCCTGGCCCCGCCCGCAGAAAGCCGTAAGCGCGGTCTTCCTTATGGGTTACGGTATCTTCCGTACCTTTGCCGAGTTCTTCCGGCAGCCGGATGCTCATATCGGCTTTGATATGTTCGGCTGGATGACCCGGGGCATGGAGCTGAGTATTCCGATGATCGCCATCGGCCTGATCCTGCTGATCTGGGCCTACCGTACTGATAAACGCGCCGACACACCCGCCGGAGAGAACAACGCATGAAACAATACCTGGACCTGATGCGCCACGTACGTGAACAGGGGGTCTTTAAAGAAGACCGCACCGGTACCGGCACGTACAGCTGTTTCGGCTATCAGATGCGCTTTGACCTGAGCGAGGGTTTCCCGCTGGTCACCACCAAGAAGCTCCACCTGCGCTCGATTATTCATGAGCTGCTGTGGTTCCTGAGCGGCGACACCAATATCCGTTATCTGAAAGAAAACGGCGTCTCCATCTGGGATGAGTGGGCCGATGAAGAAGGCAACCTGGGTCCGGTGTACGGCTCCCAGTGGCGCAGCTGGCCTGCAGCGGATGGCCGCCACATTGATCAGATCACCCAGTTGGTGGAGCAGATTAAGAACAATCCGGACTCCCGCCGCCTGATCGTCAGCGCCTGGAACGTCGGTGAAATCAGCAACATGGCGTTGCCGCCGTGCCATGCGTTTTTCCAGTTCTACGTCGCCGATGGCAAGCTCTCCTGCCAGCTGTATCAGCGCAGTGCGGATATCTTCCTTGGCGTGCCGTTCAATATCGCCAGCTACGCTCTGCTGGTGCATATGATGGCGCAGCAGTGCGACCTCGAAGTGGGTGATTTTGTCTGGACCGGCGGTGACGTACACCTGTACGCCAACCATCTGGAGCAGACCGATCTGCAGCTCAGCCGTGAGCCGCTGCCGTTGCCGAAACTGGTGATTTCACGCAAGCCGGAGAGCATCTTTGATTATAAATTCGAAGACTTCGCCATCGAAGGTTATGAGCACCATCCGCACATCAAAGCTCCTGTGGCGATCTGATCTTTCTAGGTAAAAAAGACCAGACCTGTCATTTATGCCGTCATACCGGGGCGATGGCGTAATTCTTCTACACTGACATTGTTAACCGGAGTAGATGTTTCAATGTCAGTCAGTCCTTCTGTCCCGTCCAGAATGCTCTGCTATTCGGTATCCGGGCTGCCGCCCGAGATCCCGGCTGAAATCAGTGACGGCTTCCGTGAGGATCTGCCGGAATTACTCCGTGCTGCGCGACATTCTCCCCGTGCAGTCCTGATTCACGCCATAGAACAGAATGAACGACTGCTGTCTGTACTGCGTAACTTTCAGTACTCCCTGCCTGATATCCCTATTCTGGTTCTGCTGGACCTGCCTGCCAATGACCCGCTGATGCTGATGGAAACCGGCATTCAGGATGTCATTCACAGCCATCATCTGATGGAGCGGGATGAATGGGAACAGCGCATCATCACCGCCGTGGCGCGCAAAAAGCGTGAATCTGAACTGCAGCGCTGCGTCTGGCACGATAACGTCACCGGCTTGGTGAACCGTCAGTACCTGAAAGAACGCTACGAACAGCGCCTGAAAGAACTCAAGGGCAAGCAGCAGGAAGTGGCCCTGCTGTATCTCGACCTCGACCGCTTCTATGTGGTCAACGAACAGTACGGGCACTTCATCGGTGATGAGCTGTTGCGTGCCGCAGCCGAGCGCCTGCGCAAAAGTACCCGTGATGCCGATACCATCGCCCGTATTGCCGGTAACAGCTTCGCCGTTATCGTAGAATGCCGCAGCCGCAATATCCGCGTCAGTAACATCGCCGACAAACTCTGCAGCCTGTTTCACGAGCCCTTTATGCTGGGCAATGTTGAGGTCTACATTACCGCCAGTGTCGGCGTAGAGTTTGCCAGTACCGCCGATTACGAACTGTCCGTCATGCTGCAGCATGGTGAAATGGCCATGCGTCAGGCCAAAGCCAGCGGCCGTAACTGTTATCACCTCTATCACGCCCCCACACCCTTTGAAGCCCGGGTTCGTGTGGGCCTCGAAACCGCGCTGCATCACGCCATTGAGAACAACGAAATCCATCTGGAGTATCAGCCGCTGGTGGGTGTGAATGACGAGACACTCGCCGGAACCGAAGCCCTGATGCGCTGGACCCACCCAGGTCTGGGCGATGTTTCTCCCGATGTGTTTATTCCGGTACTGGAAGAGACAGGGCTGATCGAAGAATTCGGCCGCTGGGTGCTGTATAAAGCCTGTACCCAACACCGCGAGTGGATTGATTCCGACCTGCTGCCGCCCAACTCCCGGGTCGCAGTCAACCTGTCGCCACGCCAGTTCCGTCAGAACAGTCTGGCGGCTGACATCATCGGCATACTGACCGAGACGGGTCTGTCACCCGCCAACCTCACGCTGGAAATCACCGAAGGCATGCTGATGCAGAACCAGCAATACGCCGTGAACACTCTGGCACGTCTGCGCCAGTACGGTATCTCTGTAGCGATTGATGACTTCGGCACCGGCTACTCCTCGCTGGCTTACCTGAAAACCCTGCCGGTAGACTACCTCAAGATCGACCGGGTGTTCGTGCGTGATCTGGTCAACAACAAAGACGATCAGGCCATTGCCGACTCCATTATCCGGCTTGCCCACAACCTGCGCCTCAGCGTGGTTGCGGAAGGCGTGGAGAATCAGGAGATCCTGAACATTCTCAAAACCCTGGGCTGCGATAATTATCAGGGCTATCTCTTCTCCAGACCCGTTTTAGCAGACGATATTCCTGCTCTCGTAAAACGCATCGCCTGAAAAATTACCTGCGTTGCTTCTGGGTTGTTAAAAACCGCCTCCAAATGCTCATTTATACGTATAAACTGCGCTTTCTCGCCCGTTTTTGCCTACCAGAAGCTGTCTCGCTTACATTTTTCGGAAGCAATCTGCACAGTCAACTGATGAACTAACCCGACAGATAACAGCAGAAGCCTGACTTGAGCTTTCTCAGTCGTTATCATCCGGGTAAGACTGATCGCAACAGGAAACACCCGTGAAACTCGCCCTCATCGTCGCCGTCGCCCAGAACCGTGTTATCGGCCGTGATAACAAACTGCCCTGGTACCTGCCCAACGACCTCAAATACTTCAAACAGACCACACTGGGTAAACCCGTGATCATGGGTCGTAAAACCTACGAGAGCATCGGCAAGCCTCTGCCGGGACGCACCAACATCGTCATCACCCGCCAGGCCGGTTATCAGCCGGAAGGCGTGAAGGTTGTCGGCACTGTGGAAGACGCTATCAAGGTCGCCGAGAGCGTGTGCCTGATTGACGGACAGGACGAAGCCATGGTCATGGGTGGTGCCGAAATTTACGGCCTGACATTGCCGCATTGTGAACGGTTATATCTGACGGAAGTGCATGCGGACGTGGAAGGGGATGCGTGGTTTCCCGAGTATGAAAAGAGTGAGTGGAAGGAAGTGACGCGGGAGGATTTTAAGGCTGAGGGGCCGAATCCGTTTGATTATAGTTTTGTGGTGTATGAGAGAACTTAAAATAAAACTATTGCCTGTATGATTTGACACAAAAGGAATTATGTATGAGCTGTCCGGTATGTCGTGAAACTCTAGGACATGTATTGAATACTAGTGATCATGGAAATGTAAGTAGGATAAGTTGTCCTAGATGTGGTGTTTTTGAGAGCTCAGATGGAATTTTTAGATCTTTAAAGAAATTAGAAGATAGAGCTAGGATTTCAGCTTGGATTAGGAGTAAGGAAAGTGATCCTGATGTGATCTGTATTGATCAAAAAAAGCTCGATGAGCTTTTGTTGATATTGCCAAGTTACGATTTCCATACAAAAAGAATTCTTCTTCTAGAGTTGATTTTCAAAAGAACTGGTTATCCTGGTGCCATAGTAGAAATAAATTTCGCAGGTGACGTTGCCTTGGTTTGGGCTTCTAAATCAGATGAGCTGAAATATTATTTGGCATCTTTAGTTGAAGATGGTTTTATTACAAAAGTGTTTGAGCATGCTGATAAATATAAGATAAATTTTAGTGGCTTGGAGTATTTGAAAAAATATCAAAGTTCTAAAGGGGATGGTAAGCAATGCTTTGTTGCGATGTCATTTAGTCCAGGTTTGCTGTCAGTGTATGAAAATGGAATAAAACCGGCGATAGAGGATAATGGTTTTATATCCTACAGAGTGGATGCTGATCAACACGTAGATCGTATTGATGCAAAAATTGTTTCGGAAATAAAAAAATCAAAGTTCATGGTCGCTGATGTTACCGAACAGAAATCCGGCGTCTATTACGAGGCGGGATTTGCACATGGTTTAGGGATTCCGGTTATTTGGTGTGTGCGTGATGATGATCTTAAAAATGTTCATTTTGATACTCGGCAGTACAACCATATTGTTTGGAAGAATGAAGATGAACTGCGTGAGAAGTTAACAGATTTGATAAATGTTGTGATGGACGTTTAATCTTATAACTTCTTGGTTTCTGTTCGTTAATATCTTAGTTGCTCTTGGGAGGACGGCATCCTCCCGGCGCGTGCCCTCCCTCCTGCTTCGCGCTGTGTTGCTCGCTGTTTCACTCCCTTCTGCAAACGTCACGACGACCACGGGGCAATTCGGCGTCCTGCCTCAGTGCCCCTACCTCGACGTCCTGTCTCGGTGGTCTGTTCGTTTTTGAATGTCGTGGCTCGCAACAGGCGCACTTTCAACCATCTTCACCGATGAATAATGGACAGCACTGGGAGCCTCGGCTCCTAATAAAATTTTTCTTAAAGTCCAAGATGAGTTGAGGCTATCAGTGATTTTCTTTTGGAAGAGGTGTTGCAGGTTTTTGGTGCGCCTAGTGTGAGTCGCTGAAAATAAAGATGAGCAGGCTTGAGGAACATGGATGTTCCGAAAGGCCCGCTGAGGCAGGACGCCGAATCGGGCCGTAGCCGTCGCGAATCTGAAATTTTCTGCGAAATAACGAACACTACAGCGCGAAGCAGGAGGGAGGGCACGCGCCGGGAGGATGCCGTCCTCCCAGGAGCGAGAACATCCATTCTTTATGGAAAATTATCAGATGGAAGGCCCGCGCCTGTTGGGACTAGGCGCCCCCGACTAGTCGTCCCCATGCCGTCCTCCCAGGAGCGTAAAACAATGAGATTTAAATGGACTCCGCGGTTAAACCGCGGAATGACGTGTATGAAACCTGAACCCGGAAATTACGATCTGGAAAATCGAATCAAACACTCAGCGCAGCGTCAAAGACTCTTAAAAAATACCTTCGAATTGCGCTGATAGTTATACATCTTCTGCTTCTCAGGCGGCAGCTCTGAAATCTGCGCCGCCACAAACCCATGCTCAATGAACCAGTGCGCTGTCCGCGTGGTCAGCACAAATAATTTATTGATATTACGCCGCCGCGCTTCCTCTTCGATCTGCTCCAGTAAACGCTGGCCCCGGTTAGTGCCGCGGTAACTGGTGTGCACGGCGACGCAGGCGAGTTCAGCCATGTCAGAGGAATACGGATACAAGGCCGCACAGGCGGTGATCAGGCCGTCGCGTTCAATAACGTGGAAGCGGTGAATTTCGGTTTCCAGCAGTTCGCGCGAGCGGCGCACCAGTATGCCCTGTTCTTCAAGCGGGGCGAGCAGTTCTAGGATGCCGGCGACATCGTCGATACCGGCGGGTCGCAGCTGGTCGTAGGCTTCCTGGCTGACGAGGGTGCCTTTACCTTCGCGGGTGTACAGCTCCTGCAGCAGGGCGCCGTCGGTCTGGTAGCTGATGAGATGGACGCGTGGGACTCCCTGACGCACACAACGCACGGCCATGCTGGCCTGCAGCAGGTCGGTTTCGTCAGTGAAGTCACTCATGCGCGCTTCAAGCTGGCGGCAGGTGAGTTCTTTCAGCGGGTCGCCTTCCGGGGTGTAGAGTCCGTCGTCGGGGCCGAAGGCGATGACTTTGTCGGCGCGCAGGGATACGGCAGCGTGGTAGGCCACGTCCTCAAGACTTAAGTTAAACATCTCACCGGAGGGTGAATAACCGGAGCAGGACAGTAGCACGACGTTGTACTGATCGAGCAGATGGGTAATGGCCTGATGGTCGATGCGGCGGACTTCCCCTGTGTGCTGATAATCGACGCCGTCGATTACGCCCAGTGGCTTGGCGGTGACGAAATTGCCGCTGACCACGCGGATGCGCGAGCCGTGCATGGCGGTGCCGGGAATACCCACGGACAACAGGGATTCGATATCCGCTTTCACCATGCCGACGGCGGCTTTTACGGCGCGCAGGGCTTCGGCATCGGTGATGCGCAGGCCGTCGTGAAACTGGCTGGTGATGTCCAGCCGTTCGAGTACGGCGTCAATCTGCGGGCGCGCGCCGTGAACCAGCACCATGCGCACGTCGAGACTGTTGAGCAGGGCGATGTCCTGCACAATGCGGGTGAAGTTGTCGTGCAGCAGTGCGTCACCATCAAACATGATGACGACGGTTTTATCCCGGTGAGCATTGATGTACGGGGATGACTGGCGGAACCATTGCACGTAGGAGGTGGTGGTATCGTTCACGGTCGGGCATTAATCCTGTTTATCGTGCCCCGATTTAAGCACGGGGCGCGGTGAGACAAAAGCGCTCGATCAGCGAGCGCAGCAGATTCACACAGGGTTCGATCTGATCCAGCGCCAGATATTCATCGACCTGATGGGCCTGATCAATATTGCCGGGTCCCATGACCAGTGTCTCCAGCCCGAGGTTCTTCAGGAAGGGTGCTTCGGTGGCGTAGTTCACGGCTTTGCTGCTGAAACCGGTGAGCTGCTCGGCGACACGCACCAGCTCGCTGTCGCTGTCCTGCTCAAAGGCGGGAATGCTGGGGAACAGGGGTTCGAGGCTGAATTCAACCTTATTGCGCGCGGCAACCGGGTTCAGGCGGCGCTCCATTTCGGCTCTGAGGTCGTCGTTGCTCATGCCGGGCAGGGCGCGCAGGTCAAAGGCCAGTTCACAGCTGCCACAGATGCGGTTGGGGTTATCGCCACCATGAATACAGCCAAGGTTCATGGTCGGGTAACTGACGGCAAAATGGGCATTGGTGTAACGTTCGGCCAGTTCGGCACGCAGCAGCTTCATCTCGCCCATCACGTCGTGCATGGCGTCCATGGCACTGATTCCCAGTGCCGGATCGGAGGAATGCCCGGCTTTACCGGTGAGGCGGATGCTCTCCATCATAATGCCTTTGTGCATGCGGATGGGGCGCAGACTGGTGGGCTCGCCGACCACAGCGTAACGGCCACCGAGGCCGTCTTTGTCGCTGAGCGCGCGGGCGCCACTCATGGAGCTTTCTTCATCGGCGGTGGCCAGCACAATCAGAGGGCGGGCAAAATCACTCGCCTGATACTGCTGTACGGCTTCCAGCACCAGCGCGAAAAAGCCTTTCATGTCGCAGGTGCCTAGACCGTACAGGCGGTCGTCGCGTTCGGTCAGGGTGAAGGGGTCGGAGGTCCAGCGCTCCGGGTTGCAGGGCACGGTATCAGTATGACCACTCAGCACCAGCCCGCCCGGGCCTGAGCCCAGCGTCGCCAGCATATTGAACTTGCCGGGGAAGCCGGCAACCGGGATCACCTCGGCCTGAAAACCCAGGTCCGTGAACCAGCCCGCCAGCAGGCTGATTACGCCTTCATTGCTCTGATCGTACTCGGGCAGAACCGAGCTGATGCTGTTGGCGGCAATCAGGGGGCGGAGTTTGGTGATGGCTCCGTTGATGTAATCCGGCATACACTCTGTATCCAATGAACTGATGAAAAACAATAGCGCGATGGCTGATGAAATTGAACTGAAACTGCGGATACCCCTGCAAAGTACCGGGGAACTGATTGACTGTCTGAACACTGTAGCGGATGCAGCGGGACAGCAGACACTCAGTAACCGGTATTTTGATACCCCGAAGTTTGATCTGCTGCGGGCGAAAGCGGCTCTGCGGATCCGCACAACGGCCAACGGGGCGGAACAGACACTGAAAACCCGTGGCCGCTCGCTGGCCGGATTGCAGGTGCGCACCGAGTGGAACTGGCCGCTGGCGTCGGCTGAGCTGAATACGGCTTTTCTGCAGACGGATGAAGTTGCGGCCTGCTGGCCGGAAGGTGCCGACCCGGCACAGCTGATGCCGGTGTTCAGTACCGATTTTCAGCGTCAGAAATGGCTCTGGAGTGAAGCCGGAAGCCGCATTGAAATCGTGCTGGATCAGGGCGCCGTCAGCGCCGGAGGTAACACCCGGCCTTTGTGTGAGGTCGAGCTTGAGCTGCTGGATGGCGAACCTGAACTGCTCTGGCAGACCGTGTTGCAGCTGCAGGAAACGGTACCACTCTGGCTCAGCGATGTGTCTAAAGCCGAGCGTGGGTATCAGCTTGCCGGGGCAGCACCGCGCTGGCAGGCCATACCAGCCCCTCAGACCTCAGTTACAGAGCAGATGAGCGTACTGCTGACGGCGGTGCAACGTCAGCTGGAAGACCTGCTGTGGCAGGACGAGCCCGCAACCACAGAACAGCAGGTGCAACTGCAGTCTTCGTTGAGTGCCCTGCTCGCGGTGGCGGGAGGTACTGAACTGGCAGGGGACGCCGAGGCATTCTGTGCCAGTGTGGCGAACGTCAGCAGTCTGATGGACCGTGCAGCCGCTCAGGCACTGACGCAGCTGTCACAGCGTCTGTGGCAGAAGCTCGCAGACGGCACCGGGATGTGATTGAATGCCTTAACCCGGTTATTTACCGTCCGGAAAAGCTTATTAGGAAGTCTGCTCTATGCCCGCCACACCTGATCAGTATCTTTCGCTGCCGGTCCTCATAGAAGATCTGCGCCGGGACGGGCTGCTCAATGAAGAAGATCATATCGCCGCACTCAGCCTGCGCCGCGCCAAAGAAGATGAAGCCCTGCATGCCCTGAGTCTGATTGCCCGCCAGGGCTACCGCGATAACCGCCATCACAGTCGTCTGCTGACGGAGGCCGTGATGACAGACTGGCTGGCCCAGCGTCATAACATGGACAGCCTGGTCATTGATCCGCTGAAAATCGACGTCACCGCCGTGACCGGGGTGATGTCGTACAGTTTCTCCGAGCGTCACGGCATTCTCGCGGTGAAAGTCACCCGCGACGAAGTCATCGTTGCCTGCGCCGAACCGGACGTCACCAGCTGGGTCGCTGATCTTGAGCACGTCACCCGCCGCCGCGTCGTTCGCGTGCTGTCCGGACCGGCGGATATTCTGCGCTACCGGGTCGAGTTTTATCAGCTGGCTTCATCCGTCTCCCGTGCCCGGGCCTCATCCATTGGTGGCAGCTCGGTACAGAATCTGGAATCCCTGCTGGAGCTGGGCAAAGCCAAAGCGCCGGAAGCCAACGATGAGCACATCATTAATATCGTTGACTGGCTGTTACAGTACGCCTTTGATCAGCGTGCCAGTGATATTCACCTCGAACCACGCCGGGAAATTGCCAATATCCGTTTCCGTATCGATGGTGTACTGCATAACGTCTATGACCTGCCTGCAGAAGTGGGTGTGGCCGTGGTAGCCCGCCTGAAATCCCTCGGGCGTATGAACATTGCTGAAAAGCGCAAACCGCAGGACAGCCGTTTAAAAACCCGCATTCCGGAAGGCGATGAAGTAGAGCTGCGTCTGTCGACACTGCCGACCGCCTTTGGCGAAAAAATGGTGATGCGTATTTTTGATCCGCAGGTGCTGATGCGCAGCTTTTCCGAGATGGGATTCGGCAAAGAAGACAGCCGCCGCTGGCATCAGATGACCGATAATAATCACGGTATTATTCTGGTCACTGGCCCCACCGGTTCCGGTAAAACCACCACGCTTTATTCCACGCTGCGTCAGCTTGCCACGCCGGAAGTCAACGTCTCGACCGTGGAAGATCCGATTGAAATGGTTGAGCCCGCCTTTAATCAGATGCAGGTGAATCAGGCCATTCAGCTGAATTTCGCCAGCGGTGTACGCGCCCTGCTGCGTCAGGACCCGGACATCATCATGGTGGGTGAGGTACGTGACCTTGAGACCGCGGAAATTGCCGTGCAGGCCGCTCTTACGGGTCACCTTGTCCTGACCACACTGCACACCAATGATGCGCCATCGGCGTTCACACGTTTATTGGAACTGGGCCTGCCGGCTTACCTGATCCGCTCCAGCGTTCGTGGTGTGATGGCTCAGCGTCTGGTCAGAACCCTGTGCCCGCACTGCAAAAAAGAAGTACCGGTGGATGAAAAAGCCTGGAAGCAACTGACTGCGCCCTGGCTGGTGAAAACACCGAAACACCTGTACGAAGCCAACGGTTGTCTGGAGTGCCGCGGCACCGGCTATATGGGCCGGATGGGTATTTATGAAGTGATGCCCATGACCGAAACGCTGGAAAATCTGATCACTGAAAATATGGATTATCAGCAGCTGCGGCAGGCTGCGATGAAAGAAGGCATGCACAGCCTCAGACTCAGCGGTGCCCATAAAGTCGCCAGCGGAATGACTACCATTGCTGAGGTAATGAGGGTAGCCCCGGCCACGCGGTTGAATAATCGGGACTGAGCGTCCAGAATGAAGACAGCTTCAGGATGATTTCTGGGGTTCCGCTGCACTCGAAATTAACCTGAGACCGATTTGTGAAAACCTTTGTGCCACCCATTATTGATATCGAAGCGTCTGGCTTTGGGCGTGGCAGCTATCCGATCGAAATAGGCTTCGCCCTGCAGGACCGCGAAATACAGAGTTACCTCATCCGCCCGGAATCCGACTGGACGCACTGGAGCGACCAGGCAGAAGCCGTGCACCACATTCCCCGCCCGGTGCTGATGAAAGAAGGTCTCAGTGCGCGCGAGCTGGCCATGTTGCTGAACAACCAGCTGCGCGGCATGACACTCTATTCCGACGCCTGGAGTCATGACAGCAGCTGGGCAGCATTGTTGTTTGATGCCGCCGAACTGGTGCAGCGTTTCCGTATTGATTCACTCAGCAAATTACTCACGCCGGATGAAGTTGCGCGCTGGACCGACGTCAAAAGCCGGGTGGTCAAAGAGTTGGATATTCAGCTGCACCGGGCCCGCAATGATGTACTGGCGCTGCAGGAAACCTACCTGCGTGTCAAAGGCATCACGACCGCTCCGGCGGTATGATCCGCATCAGCTGCCTTTGTGGCGCTGATATCGCCGGCGTACTGGATTCCCTCGCGCAGTTGCGCATCCGTGTTTTCCGCGAATTCCCCTATCTGTATGACGGTTCTTCCGAATATGAGAAGCGCTATCTGCAGACCTACCTCAACAGCGAACGCAGTATCGTCATAATGGCCTGGGACGGTGATCAGCTGATCGGAGCCTCCACCGGGCTGCCATTAGCGGACGAAGAAACGGCATTTCAGCAGCCGTTTCTGCAGCAGGGTTTTGATCCTGCCAGCGTATTTTATTGTGCGGAGTCCGTTCTGTTACCTGAGTACCGCGGCCAGGGAATTTACCGGACTTTTTTTGAACAGCGGGAACAGCATGCGCGCCAGTGTGGTGCTGCTCAGGCGGTTTTCTGTGCCGTCATCAGAGCGGATGATCACCCACTGAAGCCGCAGGGCTACCAGCCGCTGAACCGGGTCTGGTCGCATTTCGGATATCACTTACTGCCTGGATTTACGACTGAGTATCACTGGCAGGATCTTGGCGAAACAACTGAAACTGCCAAGCTGATGCAGTTCTACCGTAAGAAACTCTGAGCGCCTTTACTCTCCCATATTTATTTCTGAATTATTCCCCCATGTACGGATTTTATCCGCCGTAATTCGCTTTTGTCTGAATAAAAATACTGCACAAAAATAATGCGAAACTGTGAAAGGTGTGTTCTTTTGCAGTGCGTGTTCGCATTCGAAACGCCGTTTTATGGTTTTTTCAGAGTTCAAACTGAGCCACAACAGGGTATTTATGAATCTGGTATGCAGATTGCTCTTTTGTTACCGGGCTGAACAGATGGCCCCGGCATGTACCGGTTGTGCCAGACAAAAAAAATGAATGAAAAAACTACAGACGAAGGATGAACTCATGAAGAAGATGACTATGGGCAAAGCCGCTAAAGTACTGAGCATGACAGCACTGGCTGCTGGCATCAGCATGGCAAACGCGGCAGATACCATCAAAGTCGGTGTACTGCATTCGCTGTCAGGTACGATGGCAATTTCTGAAACCACGCTGAAAGATACCGTTCTGATGATGGTGGAAGAGCAGAATGAAAAAGGCGGTCTGCTGGGTAAAAAGCTGGAAGCTGTGGTCGTTGACCCTGCCTCTAACTGGCCACTGTTTGCGGAAAAAGCCCGCGAACTGCTGGAAAAAGAAAAAGTGGATGTGATTTTCGGTTGCTGGACGTCCGTATCCCGTAAATCCGTTCTGCCGGTTATTGAAGAACTGAACGGCCTGATGTTCTACCCGGTTCAGTATGAAGGTGAAGAGTCTTCCTACAACGTGTTCTACACCGGTGCAGCGCCGAACCAGCAGGCAATTCCTGCGGTTGATTACCTGATGAACGACATTGGCGCAGAGCGTTGGGTTCTGGCCGGTACTGACTATGTGTACCCACGTACCACCAACAAAATTCTGGAGTCTTACCTGAAGTCGAAAGGTGTGGCTGCAGAAGACATCATGATCAACTACACCCCGTTCGGTCACAGCGACTGGCAGACCATCGTGTCTGACATCAAGAAATTCGGCTCTGCCGGTAAAAAGACCGCTGTAGTGTCCACCATCAATGGTGATGCGAACGTTCCTTTCTACAAAGAGCTGGCGAACCAGGGCATCAAAGCGGAAGACATTCCGGTTGTGGCTTTCTCCGTGGGTGAAGAAGAACTGTCCGGTTTTGATACCACTCCGCTGGTGGGTCACCTGGCCGCATGGAACTACTTCATGTCTGCTGAAAGTGAAGAAAACGATGCCTTTATTGAAACCTGGCATGAGTTCACCGGTGACGACAAGCGCGTAACCAACGACCCGATGGAAGCGACATACATCGGTTTCGAAATGTGGGCCAAAGCGGTTGAAAAAGCCGGAACCACCGACGTTGATGCCGTTGAAGACGCCATGATCGGTATCGAAGTACCGAACCTGACCGGTGGCACCGCGGTCATGAACAAAAACCACCACCTGTCCAAGCCGGTACTCATCGGTGAAATCCAGGAAGATGGTCAGTTTGAAATCGTCTGGGCAACCGACGCAGAAGTTCCGGGTGACGCCTGGACTGACTTCCTGCCGGAGAGCGCCAACCTGATCTCTGACTGGACCGCTCCGATTAACTGTGGCAACTACAACACAGTAACCAAAACCTGTGGTGGTGCTGCCGAGTAATCTTCTCAGCAGCTGATCTGAGCAGGGACGTTCTGTCCCTGCTTTTTCTGTTTTTCCGGGACAACTTATGACTGCGTACGCACGATTTTCCCTCCTTTTTTTGTCTCTGTTTTTTACCGCCCCGTTATTTGCGGAAGACATGGAGACTGCCTCTGCAGAAACTGTAATTTCTGACATCGCTGAAGAAAAAACACTTCAGGATTATCTGGCGGAACTGACCGAAGCCGGTTTCCGCGAAAAAGAAGAACTGGTACTGAAAGTCGTCGAGACGGATGAGCCCGAGACCCTGCCGGTGATGCAGGCGCTGCTTGAAGGCGACCTCTACTATGTGAAAGACGGCAACACGCTGGTGTACAAAACCAGTGGCGACCCGGTCACCGTTTTCGGTGGCGAGACCATGACGGGTCTTGGCAGCCGGGATATTAAAAAAATCAGTGTGAATAACAGCCTGCGTACTCTGTTGCGGGCGCAGATATCACGCGTGGAATTATTCTCCAAAAATCCGCAAACCCGTAAAACCGCAGCCATTAACCTGCTGAAATCCGCCGATGAACTGGACCCGGCGTTACTGGATGAAGCCCTGTCTCAGGAAGCGGATGCCGGTATCAAGGAAATTTTATTGCTGGTGGAAGGTATCCGTCAGCTGGAAAGCGATGACAGCGCGGTCCGTCTTGAAGGGATTACCGCACTGACCGGTTCACTGTATCCGGAAGTGCGCGGTGCCCTGAGCAATTTTGCCAACCGTGCTGAAGCAGACGGTAACGGAAAAGAGCTCGCCGCCGCAGAAGCTGCGCTGAGTAAAATCAACGCCATGCTGCGCTTCAACAGCATTTTTGAAAACCTGTATTTTGGTCTGGCACTGGGTGCGGTACTGCTGCTGGCGGCGATTGGTCTGGCCATTACCTTCGGGGTGATGGGTGTGATCAACATGGCCCACGGCGAAATGATTATGTTGGGTGCTTACACCACTTACGTCGTACAGCAACTGATGCCTGCTAATCCCGGTGCCTCTCTGATCGTGTCGATTCCGGCTGCATTTCTGGTGGCTGGTCTGGTTGGTGTAGCGATTGAGCGCGGTATTATCCGCCATCTTTATGGCCGCCCGCTGGAGACCCTGCTGGCGACCTTTGGCCTGAGTCTGATTCTGCAGCAGGCCGTACGTTCCATTTTCGGCCCGCTTAACCGTTCGGTAGTCACTCCGGAGTGGATGGCCGGTACCTTCGAGGTCAACCCGGCGCTGGCGCTGACCTATAACCGTCTCTATATCATTATTTTCAGCCTGCTGGTGCTGGCGATGTTGGCTCTGGTGCTGAAACGTACCCTGTTCGGTCTGCAGATGCGCGCCGTGACCATGAACCGTCCGATGGCCAGCTCCATGGGTATCCGTACCGGCTGGGTCGACGCGCTGACTTTTGGTCTGGGTTCGGGTATTGCGGGTATCGCCGGTGTGGCGCTGTCGCAGCTGACAAACGTGGGCCCGAACATGGGGCAGTCGTACATTATCGACTCCTTTATGGTCGTGGTATTCGGCGGTGTAGGTAACCTCTGGGGCACACTGGTGGGCGCTATGTCACTGGGTGTGGTGAATAAAATTCTCGAGCCCTGGGCCGGTGCCGTGGTGGCCAAAATTCTGGTGCTGGTGTTTATCATTCTGTTTATCCAGAAGCGTCCGCGCGGTCTGTTCGCGCTGAAAGGCCGCTCTGTGGATATGGGTTAAGGGGAAGCCGATATGAACGATTCTTTCAAAGGCGGACCACTCACCCGTCTGATCATGAACGACCAGGCCGGGCGTCGCCTGCTGGGTGTGTTGCTGGCTATTTCCATTCTGGTGCCGCTGAGCAATCTGCTGATGCCGGAAGGTTCCATCCTGCATGTGTCGACCTTCACTATGACGCTGCTGGGCAAGTACCTGTGTTACGCCCTGCTGGCAGTTGCGGTCGATCTTATCTGGGGTTACTGCGGCATTCTCAGTCTGGGGCATGGGGCCTTTTTTGCGCTCGGCGGTTACGCCATGGGCATGTACCTGATGCGTCAGATCGGTGACCGTGGCGTTTACGCCAACCCGGAACTGCCGGACTTTATGGTGTTCCTCAACTGGACCGAGCTGCCCTGGTACTGGTACGGCTTTGACCAGTTCTGGTTTGCCATGGTGATGGTGCTGGCGGCACCAGGCATTCTGGCCTTTGTGTTCGGTGCGCTGGCGTTCCGTTCACGCGTGACCGGTGTGTATCTGTCGATCATCACCCAGGCGCTGACCTATGCACTGCTGCTGGCCTTCTTCCGTAATGATATGGGCTTTGGCGGGAACAACGGTCTGACTGACTTCAAAGATATTCTGGGCTTTGATCTGCAGGCCGACACCACAAGAGCGGCGCTGTTCTTCTCCTCCGGTCTGGCACTGATGATGGGTTATCTGATCAGCCGTTACATCGTCACCTCTAAACTGGGGCGGGTGCTGGTGGCCATCCGTGATTCCGAATCACGGGCGCGCTTTATGGGTTATCGCGTTGAACATTACAAGCTGTTCGTGTTTGTGGTGTCGGCCATGCTGGCGGGTGTTGCCGGTGCTCTTTATGTGCCGCAGGTGGGCATCATTAATCCGGGTGAATTTTCACCGATCAACTCCATTGAGATCATCATCTGGGTTGCCGTCGGTGGCCGCGGTACGCTGTTCGGTGCGGTGATCGGTGCGATTCTGGTGAACTACGCCAAGACTTACTTTACCGGTGCCTTTGCCGAACTCTGGCTGTTCCTGCTGGGTGGCCTGTTTGTACTGACCACACTGTATCTGCCGAAAGGTGTGGTGGGGCTGTGGGCTCAGATTAAAGGAAAAATGGGCGGGCCGGGTTCTGGTTCCGGTTCTGAAAAAGCGGAGGGCCAGGCATGAGTATTCAGGCAAAACATATCGAGCAACCCACTGTTCTTTATCTTAATGGTGTCAGCGTCAGTTTCGATGGCTTCAAGGCACTGAATTCTCTGTCACTGTATATTGCACCCGGTGAAATGCGCGCCATTATCGGCCCCAACGGGGCCGGTAAAACCACCATGATGGATGTCATCACCGGTAAGACCAAACCCGATGAAGGCACCATTCTGTTTAAAGACGAAATCGATCTGACAAAATACGATGAAGCTGCGGTGGCCAATCTGGGTGTCGGCCGTAAATTCCAGAAGCCCAGTGTGATTGAAAGCCTGACGGTGTTTGAAAATCTGGAAATGTCGTTAAAGGGTGGCCGTTCTGTCTGGGCCGCGCTGAATCACCGTCTGACCGCAGAAAAGAAAGCCAAAATTGACGAGATACTGACCATGATCGATATGACCGGCCGTGCCCATGATATGGCGGGCAGTCTGTCGCACGGGCAGAAACAGTGGCTGGAAATCGGCATGCTGCTCGGGCAGGAGCCACAACTCCTGCTGATCGACGAACCCGCTGCTGGCATGACGGACGAAGAAACCATGAAGACCGCCGAGCTGTTTAAAATGCTGGCGAAAAAACATTCACTCATGGTGGTGGAACACGATATGGATTTTATCGAAGCTCTCGACTGCAAGGTCACCGTACTCTGTGAAGGCAGCGTACTGGCCGAAGGCAGCCTGGCTGCGGTGAAGGCCAATCAGAAAGTCATCGAAACCTACCTGGGGCGCTGAGTATGTTAACGGTAAAAGATCTGAATGTGTCTTACGGCGCCAGTCAGGCGCTGTACAACGTCAGTATGAATGCCAAGGTCGGCAAAGTGACCTGCGTGCTCGGCCGTAACGGCGTGGGTAAAACCACATTGATGAAATCCCTGTCCGGGCATCTGACTCCGGTTTCCGGAGACATACTCTGGGAAGGGCAGACCCTGAATAAAATTGCACCGTACGACCGGGCGAAACAGGGCATCGCCTATGTGCCACAGGGGCGGGATATTTTTCCGCAACTGACGGTGGAAGAAAATCTGATGACCGCATTTTCAGCGGTGCCACGTTCACAACGCTTTATTGATGAAGAAGTGTATGCGCTGTTTCCGGTGTTACAGAAAATGCTCAGCCGTCGTGGCGGCGACCTTTCCGGTGGCCAGCAGCAACAGCTGGCGATTGCCCGTGCATTGCTGCTGCGTCCGCGCATGCTGATTCTTGATGAACCAACGGAAGGGATTCAGCCGTCAATCATCAAAGACATCGGTAACGTCATCAAACTGCTGCGGGACCGCGGCAATATGGCGATTGTGCTGGTGGAGCAGTATCTGGATTTTGCCAAAGAGCTGGCGGATGAATTTATTATTCTTGAGCGGGGCCGGGTTGTTGCTTCAGGGACCGGGGAAGAGCTGGAGCATTCGGAAGAGGCGAAGGAGTTGTTGGCGATCTGATGGCTTGCGCTCCTGAGCTGACAGTTTCGTTGGGATCGAAGCGATCCAGATTGTAAAATGTTTTTTACGCTCCTGGGAGGAATGCATCCTCCCGGCGCTGGCCTTCCCACCTGCTTCGCGCTTTCCGAAGCCTTCATCCGGATAATCCTTGTAACTACCATGGCACGCCTGCAAGGGGCGTCCATGCCCCTCGCAGACTTGCTCGGCGTCCTGCCTCGCAACCATTTCGTTACTTTGGATATCCGGCGGCTTCCGGAGGCGCAGTTTCAACCAGCAACTGCGCGGTTCAGATTTCCATCACTGGGAGCCTTAACTTATCTGACTTCTGACTTCTGACTTCTGACTTCTGACTTCTGACTTCT
>CETZ01121255.1_pt1 | contig 140630 bp, 111 predicted proteins | sample 531441 | NCBI WGS metagenome assembly CETZ01 (sample SAMEA2623098, study PRJEB7988) | marine metagenome | isolation source: saline water (ENVO:00002010), including | reverse complement strand
ATCCGGGTCGGTCACGTCGGAGATAAAGTCACCGTCGTTGTCCGCAGGAACGCTGGCGTCATCCAGCGGATCCGAACCGGCTGCAATCTCATCATCGTCGGTATAGCCGTCGTTATCATCGTCGGTGTCGGCGTTGTTACCGGTCCCGTCGCCGTCGGTATCGACCGACTCGGTCGGATCAAACGGGAAGGCGTCCAGGGTGTCCGAAACACCATCGTTATCATCGTCCGGATCGTTCAGGTCGGAGATAAAGTCGCCGTCGTTATCCGCCGGGAAGGACGAGGAATCCAGCGGATCCGTGCCGTTATCGGTTTCGTCGCTGTCGCTGTAACCATCACCGTCATCATCGGTATCAGCGTTGTTACCAATCCCATCAGAGTCAGTGTCGGTGGTTTCGGTCGGGTCAAACGGGAAGGCGTCATCGACATCAGCCACGCCGTCGTTATCGTCATCCGGGTCAATCACGTCAGGGATAAAGTCGCCGTCGTTATCGGCCGGTACACTGGACGGATCCATCGGATCACTGCCAGCAACGATTTCATCTTCGTCGCTGTAGCCGTCGTTATCGTCATCCGGATCATTGAGGTCAGAGATAAAGTCGCCGTCGTTATCAGCAGGAACCGACGAGGAATCCAGCGGATCCGTGCCGTTATCCAGTTCGTCCTGATCGCTGTAGCCATCACCGTCGTCATCGGTATCGGCGTTGTTACCAATACCATCGGAGTCCGTGTCGGTGGTTTCGGTCGGATCAAACGGGAAGGCGTCGTCCACGTCGGCCACGCCGTCGTTGTCATCGTCCGGATCGTTCATGTCGGAGATGAAATCACCGTCGTTATCCGGTGGCGTGCTGGAAGGATCCTGAGGATCGGTGCCGTTATCAAGCTCATCCCAGTTGCTGTAACCGTCGTTGTCGCTGTCATCATCGTGGTCGTTGATGCCATCGCCATCGGTGTCCGGATCCAGTGGGTTAGTACCGGTAATCAGCTCTTCCGCGTTGGTCAGGCCATCACCGTCACTGTCGTTGTTGGGATCGTACGGGAAAGCGTCGTTGTTGTTGTTGACGCCATCGTTGTCAGAGTCGACATCGTACTGCCCGTTCACCGCGGTAGACGCGGCACCGGTGATTTCAGCGGCTGAGGTGCTGACATTAACCCCAGTGTCGCTGTAACTACCGTTTTCCGGATCCAGCAAGAGAATGTCACCGGCACGGGTCAGGCCGTACATGTTGCCCTGGTCATCCAGCGCCAGTGAGGACAGCAGTGAAGGCAGGCCGGATACGACGTAATCGGTAGTGCCACTGATCAGGCTGTAACTGAGCAGGTTGTTGTTGGCGTCAGACATGTAGGCCACGTTCTGATAAATCAGCACGTCACCACCAGAAACGGTGTAATTCGGGAAGGCACCTGCCACACCGGCCACCAGAGTGGCGGTATTGATCAGATAAAGCTGGTTGCTGCTGCTACTGGTCGCATACAGGTCACCCGCTACATCAAGCACCAGGCCGTTGATACCACTGGCACCGGTTACCGTACCCAGATCGATCACGGAACCGCTTTGCGGATCAATCTGCAGCAGGTGTGATGTGGTGGTTATGGCATACGCCCGTGTGGCATCCGCATTCACCGCAACGTCACGCAGCGCACTGCCGGTAAAGGAAATCACTGAGGTTGAGCCGTCTGCCGGACTGAAGGTACCGAAGGCTCCGTCAGAATCCACGAAGTAGAACAGCGCCTGCGTATCGGCAGGATCCAGCGGCGGCAGACTGCCGGCGTCGTAGTCATCGGAACCGGCATCAAACTCATCCGGATTCAGGTAACCGTCACCATCCACATCCAGGTCGTCGTCGTTGGCAATCCCATCGCCGTCGATGTCATCCGGCGTGCTGTCCGGATCCAGAGGATCACTGCCTGCTCCGATCTCAACGGTATCTGAGTAACCGTCGTTATCATCGTCGGTATCTTCGTCATCAAAAATGCCGTCACCATCGGTATCCGTTATACCGGCAGTGACCGGTGAGATGATGGCGTACGGGCGCGAGTCAGCGCCGGTATCGTCATCCCCTACCCAGCTCAGGGCGACTTCCCCACCCGGCAGGGCATTCATCTGGATCACATCCCAGTCGTAATAGGCGGTTTCATCCAGACGGTTATCTGCGGTATTGGCAACCGTGATCGGGTCAGTAATGGCCGTTCCGTCAGCACGGAAAGCCCGCAGCATTACCGGGGCATCAGAACCGGTATTGCCGTTATACCAGGTGGCCACAAAACTGGAGGCATCGTCATCCAGCGCGACAATCCGCGGTGGACCCGCCGGGTTATTGGAGAAGTTGATTTTAGTGCGGCCTTTGACCACAAAGCCCGGATCAGTCGGAGCAACTGAAGGGTTAAAAATTTTGAAGTTCGGGGACTCAGGCAGAGAAGCACCGCCGTAATCACGCACAAAGCCCACCACCACGTTGCCATTTTTCAGACGGGTGATGCCGAAGTTGGCCATACGCCAGCCATCATCACCGTCAGCTTCAATGCTGGTGACCTGAAATTCATTGGTCGAGGCAGTACCGTTGGGGTTAAAAATCCGGCCATACAGGGTGTATCCGGAAGCCAGGCCATTTTTCGCCCAGACCGCAAAGAAACGGCCATCGCGCAGCGCGGTGACGACCGCTGGTGAGTCGTAGACTGTGGTGTCGTTCTGCTGCATCTCGACGTCGGATGCAATCACAAATCCGGTGCTGCCTACCGCTTTGGACGGATCAATGATGTGGAAAACCGGCTCGTTATCGCCGGATTCGAGGTGATTACGCACGTAAGCGATCACGATGTTGCCGTTAGCCAGCACGATGGTCGTGAAGTTAGGTACATCGTAGGCGTCGTAACCATCGGCATCCCAGGTACCGACGGTAAAGTCTCCGCTCAGAGGGGTACCACTGTTGCTGAAGAAGCGGTTTACCAGAGGCTGGTTGCTGCCATCCACCGCACCGTTTTTCATCCACGTCAGCATGAAGCGGTTATCCGGCAGAACCGTGATGACCGGTGGTGATTCGTAGGTGGTGGTATCGTTCTGCTGTGCTTCAACGTCGGTCGCCACCCGGAACAGCGGGTTCGCTGGCAGGTAGGTCGGATCAACAATGCTGAAGACCGGCTCGTCGTCCGAGACTTCTGACGTGTTGCGCACATAGGCGACCAGCACATGGCCGTTGCTCAACAACGCCAGACTGAGGTTATCGACGTCGTAGGTGTCATTACCGTCGACTGCCCAGGTACCGACCTGGAACTGATTCGTGGCAGCTGTCCCGTCGGCATTGAAGATACGGGCCTGAATGTCCATATCGGTGCCGTCGTTGGAATCGGCATTCATGACCCAGGCGTACATCACCCGTCCGTCATCCAGTGCAACGGATTTCGGCGGACTGGTATAACCGGACCATGTCTGGTCAATCGTTGTGGGCGTTCCGATCGTCAGTGCATAAACGACAGTTGCAATGACCGCCGAGGTGGTGAGCGCTGAAGCCAGAAGCCAACGTGACAGCTTGTTCATCAATAGTTCCCTGGAATTAGGTTACTTATGTAAACGTTCCCGGCACTCCGGTAAACGTTTGTTATTTTGTGTAAAGCAAATGCCGGGAGTCTACCATGCGTGGGAAGTCGCACAAACGCCGGAAATGATACTTCTGTCTCATTTCAGGTTTTTCTTAATGACTTTGATGACGGCTTGTTCACTTTGTCACCCAAAAGCGTTTTCCATGGACTCAGGAGCGGGATTCCCTTACAGGATAAAAGGATTAGCCCAGAGAAGACGGGGGCTGAGGGACAGGAGAGATATTCATTCACAGCCGCACTGTGACGCCTGTTCTGCCCCTGAAGACCGGTGTTGCAGTTCCGCGTTTCTGCCGACCGGAAAAACCGCGAGGACCTTCACCATACAGGTTAGTTATAAAGTACCAGGCTGAAATGACCTGCGTACTCAACGCCAAAATACAACAATACGGGCCAGAAAATGATAGAAAATGGGTCCCGGCCAGTTACAAAGTGAGCTGACACTCAGGATAATTGGCTGAAAAACGCCGGAGAAAATCCGGCGTGCAGGGTTTATGAGGACGCGGAACTGAGTTATCGGGGGTCAGGAACCGGATACGGCGGCATCCCCTGCCCGGCAGAGTTTAACAGCTGAATGAAAGGTGGCTTCGTCATACACAGCCCTTAATTGTCCGGCAGGCACGGGTTTACTGAACAGATACCCCTGCATCTGGTCACACCCCAGCTGCGTCAGAAAGTCTCTCTGTTCGACGGTTTCCACTCCTTCAGCCACCACTTCCATATCCAGACTGTGCGCCATGGAGATGACGGCTGTGCAGATAGACCGGTCTTTGCGGGTGCCGGGTATCTTTTTCACAAACTCGCGGTCAATTTTCACGGTATTCACTGGCAGCCGGGTCAGATAACTCAGCGATGAATAGCCAGTGCCGAAATCATCAATGGCTACCCGGGCGCCAATCGCACGCAGGCCGGATAACACCTCCTGAGCCACCTCAATGTCGTCCATCACGATGGTTTCGGTGATTTCGAACTCCAGACAGGAGGGATCGACCCCTTCTTCCTGCATAATGTCCTGCAGCTGCACGACGACTCCGGGTTCATACAGCTGACGTGACGACAGGTTGAACGAGACGTGAATCGCACACCCTTCCCTGTCCTGCCAGTCACGGATAAACCGGCAGGCTTTGCGGAATGACTGCTGACCGATGGCGACGATCTGCCCGGTCTGCTCAGCCACCGGGATAAAATCCGACGGCGGCGTATAACTGCCTGCACTGTTGCGCCAGCGCAGCAGGGCCTCGACGGTAAACAGCTGTGGTTGCCCCGCCACCACTTTCGGCTGATAGAAGAGCTCAAAAATGTCCTGCTGAATGCCGGTGGCCAGGTCGGAAATCATCTGCAGCTCCAGCTGCTTCCGGCGGCTGATTTCAGGATCAAAATACCGGAACTGGTTTTTGCCTTTTCCCTTAGCCTGGTACATGGCCACATCGGCATTCTTGATCAGTTCAAACACTTCCTGTCCATCCCTGGGGTACAGGGCAATCCCGACACTACCGGTGATCCAGAAGGTACAGTCACCATACTGCTGGCGGATGGACAGGCCTTCGACCAGCGAGGTGGCGAGGGCTTCGATGGCCTGCGGATCTGAGCTTTCCAGAATAATGCCGAACTCATCGCCGCCAAGACGGCCGACCAGTGTGTTGCCAGGGCAGATTTCTTTGAGCTTTTTACCTACTTCAAACAGTACCTGATCTCCTTCACTGTGCCCCTGGGTATCGTTGATTTCCTTGAAGCCATCCAGGTCGATATAGAGCAGCGCAAACTCTCTGGCGCCGTCGTCCTGGTTCTGTATCAGACTTTCCACTTTACGGATGAAAAAGGTGCGGTTCGCCAGCTTGGTGAGACGGTCTATGAAGGCCAGTTGTTTGAGCTGACGCTCATGCTGCTTAAGGGTGGAAATATCACTGATGGTGACGACGTAGCATTCGGCAGGACCGGATTGCGGCTGCTCTACCGCGGCAATGGAGACAAGTGCCGGAAACAGGACACCGTTGCTGCGGCGGCATTCAGTTTCACCGCTCCAGTAACCGATGCTGCTCAATGACTTACTGACTGAAGCCTGATGAATCGCGGGAATCAGATCGGCCAGCGGAAGACCGGTCATACCGGGGCCCGCATACTGTCCGATGCGGTCCGAGGCCGGGTTGGCGCTGGTGATGGTAAACCGGCTGTCGGTCGTCAACGCCCCCTCACAGGAAAACCGGAACATGGCATCGGCCAGCTTCAGACGGGCCTCGCCCATGTGCTCGTTGGTGACATCCTGCACAGTCCCCACCAGCTGTACCGCATTGCCGAGACGGTCCCGGTAAACCTTGCCCCTCTCCATCACATAACGCACGCCACCATCAGGCCGCTTAATCCGGTGTTTTATCTGGTAAGGCCGGCCCTGGGTCAGAGCCCGGGTCACGGTATTGTGTACCGCGTCGCGGTCGTCTTCATGGACCAGCGCCATGAAGGCATCCAGGTTGCCGGCAAAGGCTTCGCGCTCAAGACCAAATATTCTGTAGACCTGATCAGACCAGAACAGGGTGCCGGTCTGGACGTTCCAGTCCCAGCTGCCGATGCGCGTAATGGCCTGGGACCGTTCCAGAATATCGCGGGCGTTATGGAGCTCCCGCTCCTGCTCAAGTTGCCAGGCTTTGGAACGCAGAACCGCCAGCACACAGGTATTACCAAACCATTCTATCGGCGCCAGTTCGATATCCACCGGCACTGGCTGGCCATCCTTTGCCCGGGCATTCAGCACCCGGGTGTAGCCCATCGGCCGCAGCTCCGGATTTTTCATGAAGCTGTCACGCAGATGGACGTGGGCTTCGCGCAGGGCGATATCCATCAGAATTTCCACCGGCTGCCCGATAATTTCCTCTGCGGTATACCCCAGCAAGGCCTCAACCTGAGGGTTACTCCAGACAATGCTGCCGCTGCGGTCGGCGATCAGCAAAGTATCCGGAATTGCTGCCGCAATACGTTCAAACTCTCCGGTCATATTTCACCTTCAGGCTCTTCCATTCCATGGTGTATCAGGGACGCTTTTCCCAGAACTGGGTCGCCAGTTCATTTAACCGCTGCGACAGCTGACTGACTTCGTCACAGCGTTGCTGACAGCTTTCTGCTGACCGTGCAATACCCCGGGTGATGGCCATGACAGATGACACACTGGTGTTGATACCGTCTGCGACACCGCTCTGTTGTTCAACGGCCGCAGCCACCTGCGACGTCATCCCGGTAATGTTATTCATGGCCACGAGAATGGAATGGATGCTCTGATTGGCATTGCGCGACTGCTCGAGTCCCTGCTCTGCTTTATCCCTGGCGCTGCCCATATGGCGCGCGACGGTCTGAGTATTGGCCTGAAAGCGCTCGATCATCTGGCTGATTTCTTCCGTCGAGACTGACGTACGGTTGGCCAGGGTACGTACTTCGTCGGCCACCACTGAAAAACCGCGGCCTGACTCACCAGCCCGGGCCGCCTCAATGGCCGCGTTCAGGGCCAGCAGATTGGTCTGTTCGGCAATGGCACGGATGACATCAATAATGCTGCTGATAGTCCCGGACTCCTTCATCAGTTCTGCAGTGACTGCCGAGGCCTGCGAAATTTCCTCCGCCAGGGATTCAACCGCGGCCATCGACTGCTCGAAACGGTCACGGGAATCTTCCACTTCGTGACTCACTGCCGCAGCTACTTCAGCCGTGGAGGCAGTGTGGCCGGAGACTTCCTGGATACTGCTGCTCATACGGCTGATCGCGGATGCCACCGCATCGGTTTTTTCGTTGAGTTCACCAATGCAGCAGGCTGTACCACGGGTTTCTTCCACCAGAACCGAATTACTGCTTCTGAGCTGCCGGGCATCGTCTGCCAGACGTCCGACTACGCCACGGGTTTCAGATTCCAGCATTTTCATTGCCAGCATAAGCTGTCCGGCTTCATCCTGCCGGCCGGTGTAAATATGCATCGCGACACGGTCATTGCTGATACTGCGGGCTTTTTTGAGCACTTCATCCACAGGCCGGAAAATCCATAAAATTCCGGCACCCAGGAACAAAATGGCAGTACCTTCCACCAGCAGGGGGTGACCATCAAATGCGCTGTGCCCGAGCGCTGAGCCGGCAATTCCAGCCATTACCGCAACCAGAAAACACCGCAGTTTCAGACTGAGTGTCCGCCAGCGGATAAACCAGGGAATACGGCCTTTTTTCAACTGCTCATATAATGCACGGGCGCGTTCAACATCGGCACTTTCCGGGTGAACCCGGACGGACTGAAATTCACTGGCTTTGCCCTCTTTTATGATGGGCATAGCAAAGGCATCCACCCAATAATGGTCCCCATTTTTACAACGGTTTTTTACGATGCCTTTCCAGGATTTTCCTTGCCGGAGAGCTGACCAGAGCATATTAAATGCCTCTGGTGGCATATCCGGATGACGGATAATATTATGTGGTTCTCCCACCAACTCTTCGGACGTATATCCGGCAAGCTCGGTAAATTCCGGATTAACGTAGCGTATCCGTCCTTTACAGTCGGTAGTCGAAAGAATATTTGCGTCTTTGGCGAGGGGTTTTTCAGTACCCGTTACCGGAATATTTATACGCACACCCATACACTCCATCGTCAGAAATTTTTCCCGTACTTTTGAGTGTAAGTTCAAAAAAAACACCAAACATCAGAAAAACGAAAGGGTTTGAATATTCCTTAAAAATTTCAGGTTTCTCCAATAATAACCCGGCGTATCAACTCCGGTGCTGACTCACGGTGCAGATAATCACTGGGTAATTTATGAAAGAGTGTGCGGAACTGACGCGAGAAATCCCCCATGTGCCAGTAACCTAACTGGTTAGCCACATTGGAAACAGCCCCACTGACACCCGCAGTCCTCCATAATGAACGCCGTGCCTCATTGAGGCGGTACAACTGAATAAACTGTTTCGGAGTAACGCCGAGATGACGGCGGAAAAGATACTGCAGATTGCGCGGCGTAGTACTCAGAATGGCTGCCAGTTCTTCAATACTCGGTGGCGAATCCAGATCAAAGGTAAGGATGCGGATGGCGCTGAGAAGAGTTTCTGAACGGGCCCGGTACTTGGCATCAGACCCATTTTCCATCACATCAAACAGCAAAGGAGCAATTTCGTTCAGGGTAATTTCATGCAACCACAGGCCAGAATCCTGTATATGAGAAATTGCACAGGGATCCACTCTCTGTGCTAAGCGCTTCAATGCCATCAGCATTCTTATCAGACGCTTCTGCTGTCTTTCATCAGGGAAATAAATAGTATATTCATTACCCGATGGCAGCGATGTGCGGCTTAACCGGAAAAGATCACACCATTGATAAAACAGGGTGTCTGACAGATACAGTGTGATTCCCTGAAACCCATTGGGGAGAACCACTTCAACTTCGCTGCCAGCCGGTATACACCAGATAGCAGGACGATTAATTTCGGCATGCAGATTGACTGGTAACAGATCTTCCGTCAGTTGAAAACAAAACTGAAATCCGGGACGGCTCGCTGCTGCCCGGTTAAGTACCCGTCGCACGGTATGCAGATAAATATATTGAATATCTGCCGTTGACAGCAGCAACTCTGAAAAATCATATGGACCGCTGTCCAGCTGATAGACATCCAGATCCCAGTTCCTCAGAGCTGAGGTATGTTCATCAATAAACTCATACCTTGATTGTTCCACCAGACAAAAGGCATCAGTATCTTTACGGGCCACTTACAGCGTCACCTGAGAATCTGAGGCAAAGCCCCGGAAAAGGTTTACCTGATGCACAGGGCATCAGTACTAAACCAAACCTATATCCACAAAGTGTATATGGGAATAACCAATTCCTATATCAAGAACCCGAAGAAGGCAGTCTGAGATGAAAGACCCGGATAAACCGGGTCAGCAATCATTACAAAGTGGTATTTGACGTTCAGGATCGTAGAGCAGCGCCAGGCCGCGCTGTGACTTGGCGTGATACAGTGCCTGATCCGCTTTTTTCAGCAGATCTTCGCCCTGCAGGCCATGTTCCGGGAAAAGACTGATGCCGATACTGCCACCAATCTGCAACAACTGGCCTTTAATGTCATATGGTTCGGTAACGGCAGCAATCACCGAGCCGGCCACCTGAAGTGCCTGCTGCGGGGTGGTGATGCCCTCCAGCAGAATCGCAAATTCATCCCCCCCTAAACGCGCAACCACGTCATTACTGCGAACCCTATCCCGGACCCGCTGTGCCACATGAATCAGCAGCTGATCGCCATATTCATGACCATAGGTATCGTTAACCTGCTTGAAGTGATCCAGATCCAGGAACAGGACCGCCGTCATGCTGTTCCCGGCGGTGCCGGGTTCAAGGCGGAGATTCAGGTGCTGCATAAAACTGCGGCGGTTGGCGATGCCGGTGAGTTCATCCGTTCCCGACAGGCGGCGCAATTCCTGTTCGATCAGTTTGCGCTCGATGATGCCGGCGAGAATCTGACCGCAGGCACTGAGAAATTCTCTTTCGAGCACATCCTGACGGTGGCCGTGTTTCACGTACAGGTTGAGTATGCCCAGTGTGCGTCCGTTGGAAACGATGGGCATGATGTAATGTCCGTGGGGTTTCATACCCTCCGGCCGGTTGTCATGATCATGGTCGATGCAGTCTCTGAACAGCAGCTCCTGTGTCACCGCAGCCCTGCCACAGAGACACTGGCCCGGAACAATACGCTGGCACATCTCGACCAGGCTGTCACAGAGATTGTGCTGGGCAACCATACGGAATACCTGACCATCGTCACTGGCCAGAAAGACACAGCCCTTCTCTTCCAGCGCCAGCCAGCGGATGTCCAGAATCAGTATGAGAATACGGTCGAGCTGCTCTTCGAGGCTCACTGCTTCCAGTGAGATATGCAGAATGTCATTCAGCGCAGACTGAATATCACTGCGACGCTGCAGCTGCTCCAGCGCCGTCTGATGACGGGAAAGCTGCTCCTCCAGCTGAGCGACCGTCTGGCGCAGATCTTCCGTCACTGCACGGTCAGGACTCTCTGTTGTGCTCACTGAGCCCTCCACGGGACAGTCGGCTAATGAATTGACACATAATTAATATAACAACAATTCAGCTGAACGTCCTGCAACTCAGACTAAAGGCTTAATATCAGGTCATCTATCTGGCGCAAAAATACCCATGCCGGCGCGACCTCAGACAAAAGACCGCCTCGGATGGGCTGTTGAGCGGTGACTCAGGATTGCCTGTCTGAGTACAGCAGGTGCTCGTATTGTTTGGCGGCCAGCTGCCACTCAAAGCGTGACTCCAGAGCCCCTGTCTGCAATTTACGCCATGCGACGGGGTCTTCTCTGAAAAGAGAAACGGCCTGAAGGGTGGTGTTGATAAAGGCTGCGCTCTTGGAGGACATATCCTCGCCACTGAAAGTAAAGCCGTTACGGCCATCAATCACCGTATCTTTCAGGCCGCCGGTGGCATGGGCGATACAGGGCATACCACCACGCATGGCGAGCATCTGACTGATCCCGCAAGGCTCATAGATGCTCGGCATCAGGAAGATATCGGCGTAATTGTAGAGGTGATTGGCCAGGGGTTCGGAATAACCGTTAAGAAAGAGAAAATTATCAAACCGGGCCATACAGCGGCTGAACAGCTGATCGTATTCCGCATCACCACTGCCCTGCATAATGAACACGCCCTCCCGGAGGTTTGAGAGCAGCTCCTCCAGTACCGTGTGCCCGCCGAAGGGCGCAATCAGCATACCCAGCTTCTGATAAGACATACGGCTGATAGATAGCAGAACCGGAATGCTGGCATTGCGCTTCCTGCGCCAGCGGTTGAGTGTACGCAGGGCAAAGTAATAGCTGGCAGAGTGCACATGGGAGTTTCTGATGGACGGCAATGCCCATTTATCCAGACATTCATCCATCAGCTGGTACAGGGCTTTGCTGTCTGTTTGTGGCAGCGGGTGACGGTAGTCACAGCCGTTCAGGATGCCATAAAGACGACCTTCTGCCTTGGCCTGCAGCAGATCGGATTCCAGACCTTCACCGCCAACAACTGCCTCTTCCCAGTGACTGGGCCTGAGAATTTCTTCGGCATAGGTCGGTGAAACGGTATTCACTTTATCCGCCAGACGGATACCCGCGCGCATAAAGTTCACACAGTCATGACTGTAATGATCCCCCACCTGATGTACGTCGTACTGCAGACCCGGAAACCAGCCTTCCAGTGAGGAGTCATCTCCCTGAAGAGGACGAACCCCCTGAATGGACAGGTTATGAATGGAGTACACGGTGCGCGCCGACTTCAGTGAACGGTAGGCCGGGGCGTATTCACGGAGAATCAGCACATTGGCGCTGTGCCAGTCGTGGCAATGAATTACGTCCACCGGTGGCAGTACCTTCTGCACCATAGCCTCACACACGGCACTGCAGAACAGCGCAAACTTGTGCGCATCAGTGGCAAAAGGACCATAGTGATCCGAGCAGTAAATTGCCCCCACACCACCGGCAGAAAACAGCCAGTGTTCGAGCACCAGATGTGTCACCTCTGGGTGGGAATCTTTGGAAGCTGCGACCCGGAACAGTTCCAGCGTTTCATGCCCGCCAGCAAAAGGAGCACTGAATTGCGTGACAGCCTCGGCCCGCTCATTAGCAGCCAGTACACCGTAACCGGGACTGATCACTGTCACGGTATGCCCCTGCTCGGCCAGAGCCAGAGGCAGATCCCGCACTACATCACCAAGGCCACCGACCTTGCCTCCTGCCAGGGCGTCATTCTCTGCCGCCACCATCAAAATATGCATATTGCCTCTTACCGCAGTCGCTCCCTGCAGTATCTGTATCCGTAATTCTGAGAAGGCGCTACAAGCGGATTTCTGCAGCATCCGTATGACAGGCGCCTGTTTTTTGTATTCAGGGCCCCGGCCTGAGAACAGCCGGAACGCCCAGGACTCTAGCCGATACTGCCCATCTGCTGACCGAGCATTTCACGGGTGACCAGAGTGACGCCTTTATCCGTAACCCGGAAGCCACGCTGAATATCGTCATCGCGGTTGTAGCCGATCACGGTTCCCTCAGGGATCACACAGCCGCGGTCAATGATAACCCGCTTCAGTTTACAGTGCCGTCCCACTGTCACCTCCGGCAGCACCACGGCTTCCTCAATCAGTGAATAGGAATGAATACGGGCATTGGAAAACAACAGCGACTTTCTCACGGTGGAACCGGAAATAATACAGCCGCCACCAACAATGGAGTCATAAGCCGCACCGCGGCGTTCGTCATCATCAAACACAAATTTGGCCGGCGGCAACTGCTCCTGGAAGGTCCAGATCGGCCAGCGAGGGTCGTAAAGGTTAAGAGCCGGTGTCGGGTCAACCATTTCCATATTGGCTTCAAAAAATGAATCCAGGGTCCCGACATCACGCCAGTACGGCATGATGCCCTTTTCAGGATCATTGAAGCGATAGGCAAATACATCGTAGTCGTTAATGATCGAGGGAATGATGTTTTTACCAAAATCGTGATCCGAATTCATATTCTCCGAATCGTTACGCAGCTGCTCAAACAGAAACTCGGTTTTGAAAACATAGTTACCCATACTGGCCAGGCAGTAGCCAGGGCGTCCCGGCAGAGGATCGGGATGTTCCGGTTTTTCGGTAAAACGCAGTATCCGCCCATCCTCATTCACCGTAATAACGCCAAAGGCACCCGCCGCTTCTTCAATAGGCACTTCCATACAGGAAACCGTCATATCCGCTCCGGTTTCCACATGATGTGCCAGCATTTCCCCATAATCCTGCCGATAGACATGATCACCGGACAGCACGAGCACAAACTCCGGAATTTCTCCCCGGATAATGTCGATATTCTGGTAGACCGCATCGGCCGTTCCCAGATACCAGTTTTCGGAAAAACGTTGGGACGCCGGCAGAATCTCGATACCTTCTCCCAATTCCTTTTTAAAATGCCCCCAGCCACGCACCAGATGTTTGATCAGTGAATGCGCTTTGTACTGGGTGACCACCCCTACCCGGCGTACACCGGAATTGATGCAGTTGGATAAGGGGAAATCAATAATGCGGAATTTTCCGCCAAAATACAGTGCCGGTTTCGCCCGCCAGTCGGTGAGTTCGTGCAGACGCGACCCCCGGCCACCCGCGAGAATGAGTGCATAGGTATTGCGCGTAAGATTACTGACAAACCTGGGTCCTGAATTAATCATGAGCGCTTTAATCTCCATATTTCATCGGCGTACTGGCCAATCGTCCGGTCACTGGAAAACATGCCACTGCTGGCTGTGTTTAAAATGCTTTTCCGGGCCCAGAGTTCTTTCTGCTGATAAACCGAAGCCACGTCTTTCTGAGCATCGACAAAACTTCTGAAATCTGCGGCTGTCAGCCATTGATCATGAGGGTCGCGGATGGTGTTCACCACAGGATCAAAAATGCCGGGTTCACACAGGTTGAAATGGCCGGACTCCAGCAGGTGCATCACGGCTTTCAGGTCATCATCGTCCGCAATAATCTGGCTGGGATTGTAGCTGGCTCTCACCTGCTCCACCTCATCGGCTTTCAGGCCAAAGAGGAAGAAATCCTCTTCCCCGACGGCATCACGGATTTCAATATTGGCACCGTCCAGCGTGCCTATCGTCAGGGCACCGTTCATCATGAACTTCATGTTGCCGGTACCCGAGGCTTCTTTACCAGCTGTGGAAATCTGCTCCGATAAATCTGCACCGGCACAGATCACTTCCATGGCGGTTACGCGGTAATTCGGAAGAAAAGCCACTTTCAGTAACTTATCGGCCAGAGGCTCTTTATTCACCACATCAGCCACACTGTTGATTAATTTAATAATCAGTTTGGCCATAAAGTAGCCCGGCGCGGCTTTGCCTCCGATCAGAACACACCGCGGTACCATACCCTCGGTATCCCCCCGCATGATGCGGTCATAAAGATGAATCACGTGCAGAACATTCAGCAGCTGCCGTTTGTACTCGTGTATGCGTTTGACCTGAACATCAAACAGCATGTCGGTATCAAACAGAACATCGCAGCTTTCCTGCACCAGAGCTGCAAGGCGTGCCTTGTTGTGTTTTTTAACCGTCATCCATTTTTTCTGGAAGGTTTTTTTATCCGCCATGGGCTTCAGCTGCGCCAGCTGATCCAGGTCTGTCAGCCAGCCCTCTCCGATGGTGGCGTTAATCAGATCTGTAAGCTCCGGGTTACAGAAACCCAACCAGCGTCGTGGCGTGACACCATTGGTTTTATTATTGAATTTCTCCGGCCAGAGTTCATAAAAGGTTTTGAACAATCCACTTTTCAGCAGTTCAGTGTGCAGGGCTGCCACCCCATTCACCGAGTGACTGCCGACAATTGCCAGATACGCCATACGCACCTGCGGGTCACCACTCTCCTCAATGATGGAAAGCTCCCGCAGTTTGCTTTCGTCATGTGGCCAGTGCGACGAGACTTCGCGTAAAAAGCGTGCGTTAATTTCGTAGATAATCTCGAGCAGGCGCGGCAGCATGGTTCTGAACAGACGCACGGGCCAGCGCTCCAGTGCTTCGGGCAACAGTGTGTGGTTGGTGTAGGCCATGGTTGAGCGGGTGATGGTCCAGGCCTCATCCCAGCCCATGCCGTAATCATCCATGAGCAGACGCATCAGCTCAGCAACCGCAATCGCCGGGTGTGTATCATTCAGCTGAAAACTGTTCTTTTCGGCAAAATTCTCAAACGAGTTATCGTTGCGTTGCAGCCAGCGGACTATCACGTCCTGCAGGCTGGCAGAGGATAAAAAGTACTGCTGACGCAGACGCAGTACTTTGCCGTTTTCGCTGACGTCGTTAGGGTAGAGCACCATGGAAATCTGCTCGGCTTCATTTTTTGAAGCCACAGCCTCGGTGTAACTGCCCTGATTGAACTGGTCCAGACGGAACTCATTGGTGGAAGAGGCTTTCCACAGGCGCAGGGTGTTCACTGTGTTATTGCGATATCCCGGTACAGGCATGTCATAAGGAACAGCAAGCACGTCGTCTGTATCCACCCACTTCATGGTCAGTTTGCCATCGGCATCCGTCTCAGCCACGGTATGACCATAAAATTTAATACGACGGATATTCTCAGGTGCTTCAAACTCCCAGGGGTTACCTTCTTTCAGCCAGTGATCCGGTAATTCGATCTGGTAGCCGTCTTTAATTTTCTGATGGAACATTCCGTAGTCATAGCGGATACCGTAACCGGTCACCGGCAGTTCCAAGGTTGCGCAACTGTCGAGAAAACAGGCCGCAAGCCGCCCCAGGCCACCATTGCCCAATCCGGCGTCATGTTCCTCTTCCGCCAGCTCTTCCAGCGTAACACCGTAGGTCTTGAGTGCTTTACGCAGGGACTCATCCATATCCAGATTCAGCACCGCATTGGTCAGGGTTCTGCCCATTAAAAACTCAAGCGACAGATAGGCGACCCGCTTGGGTTTTTCTTCGGCGTATTTTTCCCGCGTGGCGCGCCAGCGTTCCACCAGACGGTCCCGTATGGTTAATGCAGCCGCGTTATAAAGATAGAGATGATTACCATCCTCCTGATCCTTCCCCAGAGTCAGATTGAGATGCCGGTCCAGATCCGTCTGGAATGATTTTTCATCCAGCCCCAACCACTCTTTAAAGACGCTTTTTTCAGATGACTTACCAGATTTTCCCATGGTGCACCTCTCAGGAGTTAAGACTGTCTGCAGCCGCATCGGTACGTGCGCGCAGCAAAACGGAAGAACAGGAGAATAACTGCAGTTGACCTGCTGCCGTGCTGTTGTCCGGCTCAGGTATACCGGTGGCAAGACCGGTATCAAACAACAATTCCCAGTGCCCGATACCCGGCAACTCAGGCAGCATAAACGTAATATCGTCGCGGCCAGCGTGAAAAATCATCAGCAGGCGTTCCTGCTGCCCGGTATCCGGGATATAACAGGTCGATAAACTGCCAACGGTTTGGGTATGGTGCTCACCCCAGTTACTGGCCTGCATCAGCTGCCCGGAAGCGCTGTACCATTCCATGTTGGGTTCACTGGTGTTCTGGGGTTCGTGAATGTATTCATCCAGCGTGTATATGTGCAGCTGGCTGCGTAGCGTCAGCAGATGCCGGACAAACTCTTTCTGCTGTTCGGCCGCTTCGGTGAGGTTATCCCAGTGAAACCAGTTCAGCTCATTGTCCTGACAGTAGGCGTTGTTGTTGCCCTGCTGGGTCCGCCCCACTTCATCACCGGACAGGATCATGGGGATGCCCTGAGACAGAAGCGTGGTGGCCAGAATGTTGCGTTGCTGGCGGCGACGCAGGATGTAGACTCCGGGATCATCCGTCTCCCCTTCCACACCGAAATTATCGCTGTAATTTTCGTGGTGACCGTCGCGGTTATCCTCACCGTTGGCGAGATTGTGTCGCTCCCTGTAACTGACAAGATCGGCCAGAGTAAAACCATCATGGCTGGTCACAAAGTTAATACTGGATGATGGCCGTCGCCCTGAGTGCTCAAAAATATCACTGGAACCATGTATGCGCCGGGCAAACTCCGGCAGCACGCCAGGGTCGCCGCGCCAGAAACGCCTTACAGTATCGCGGTAGCGGTCGTTCCATTCACTCCAGCCCGCCGGGAAATTACCTAACTGGTAGCCACCCGGGCCGATGTCCCAGGGTTCGGCAATGAATTTAATGCCGGCCAGTACCGGGTCCTGCAGCAGGGCATCAAAAAAACCACTGCCCTGATCGTAGCCGTGTTTTTCACGGCCCAGCACCGGGGCCAGATCAAAACGGAAACCGTCGACGCCCATGACCGTCACCCAATAGCGCAGGCAGTCCATAACAAACTGCACCACTCTTGGGTGCGACATATTCACGGTATTACCGCAGCCGGTGTCGTTAATATAAAAACGTTTATCTTCGGCCTGCAGGCGATAATAAGACAGGTTGTCGATGCCACGGAACGACAGTGTCGGACCCAGGCGGCTGCCTTCGGCGGTGTGATTGAAAACCACGTCCAGAATCACTTCCATACCGGCGTCGTGAATGGACTCAATGGTTCGCCTGCATTCGAGAATATCCCCCCCACTCAGATACGACTGGTGAGGTGTGAAGAAGGACAGTGTGTTGTAGCCCCAGTAGTTACTCAGCCCTTTGTTCACCAGAAACGATTCATTGATAAAACTCTGAACCGGTAACAGTTCAATGCTGGTGACGCCCAGGCTTTTAAGATAGGCCAGTGACTGTGGGTGAGAGAGCCCGGCAAAGGTACCGCGATCCTTCTCCGGAATGTCCGGATGCAACATGGTGAAACCCTTAAGGTGGGTTTCATAAATCACTGAGCGCGGCTTGGTGATGCGGTTGGTGGCACTGACCTGCAGCGCCTGCGGGTCCACCACTACCTTGCACTTGGGCATAAAATTCTGGTTATCACGGCTGTCGAGCAACGTGTCTTTATCGGCATCGTCATTTTCAAAACCAAAGTGCGTATCAGACCAGGCAAACGCCCCCACCAGGGCCTTGGCATAGGGGTCGAGCAGCAGTTTATTCGGGTTAAAGCGATGGCCCAGATGCGGTTGATACGGACCGTGCACCCGGTAACCATACACTGCGCCCGGCTGAGCTTTGGGCAGATAACCATTCCAGACATGATTGGACACGTCCGGCAGATCGTAGCGTTTGATCTCGTGAGTCCCATCAGCACTGTACAGGCACAGTTCGACCCGGGTAGCGTGTTCCGAGAACAGGGCAAAGTTGACACCGTCGCCATCCCAGGTGGCTCCCAGGGGATAGGGTAATCCAACCAGCATAGTGTCGGCGCTCATTCGGATTTACCTCCTGTGTCTGTCCACTCCAGTATCAGCGTGGCCAGCGGCGGTAAAGTCAGCGATAAGGACCAGGGATGGTTATGGCTGGCGTATTCTTCTGCCGTCAGACAACCCCAGTTGCCCTTACCGGTACCGCTATAAAACTCACTGTCGGTATTCACCCGCTCAATATAATCACCGCCGCGGGGAACCCCTACCCTGAAATGTTCGTACACGGTAGGGGTGAAATTGCAGGCAACAATCACCACAGCGCCGGAGTCAGGATCATGACGGGCGAAAATAAATACGGCTCCTGATGGATGATCCGCTTCCAGCCATTCGAAGCCCAGGTGATCAGCATCCCGCGTATGTAGGGCAGGTAAAGCCCGGTAGGTGGTGTTCAGGTCGCGGACCAGGTTCTGCACTCCGGCGTGGCGCTCATAACCGAGCAGATGCCAGTCGAGGCTCTGATCATGATTCCACTCAATGCGCTGGGCAAATTCGCAGCCCATAAACAGAAGTTTTTTGCCCGGATGTGACCACATAAACGCCAGATAAGCGCGCATATTGGCAAATTTCTGCCAGTCGTCACCGGGCATTTTCTCCAGCAGTGAGCGCTTGCCGTGCACCACTTCGTCATGGCTGATCGGCAGCACAAAGTTTTCGTCAAAGGCGTACAGCAAGCCAAAGGTTATTTCGTTGCCGTGAAACTGTTTATGGATGGATTCACGCGACATGTAGCGCAGGGTGTCGTTCATCCAGCCAAGATTCCACTTATACCCGAAACCCAGCCCACCACTGGATGTCATCTGAGTAACGCCCGGCCAGGCGGTGGATTCTTCCGCCACCATCATGATATCGGGATAGTGAAAATAGGCACGCGCATTCACCTGCTGCAACAGGCGGATAGCGCCGAGGTTTTCGCGGCCACCATGCTCATTCGCCAGCCACTCACCTTCTTCGCGGCTGTAATCCAGATACAGCATCGACGCCACCGCATCAAAACGCAGGCCGTCAAAATGAAATTCACTGAGCCAGTAAAGTGCATCGCTCAGCAGATAACTGACCACTTCAGGCCGGTCGTAATTGAAAATCAGGGTATTCCAGTCCGGATGAAAACCCCGGCGTGGATCGCTGTGTTCATACAGATGTGTGCCGTCAAAGAGCCCGAGACCGTATTCATCTGTGGGGAAATGACCCGGAACCCAGTCCAGCAACACACCGATATTGTGCTGGTGCGCGGTATCGATCAGGTAACGCAGACCGTCTGGATCTCCAAAGCGCGATGTCGGCGCGTACATACCAATCGGTTGATAGCCCCAGGAACCATCAAACGGATGCTCACTCACCGGCATCAGCTGGATATGAGTAAAGCCCATGTCACAGGCATAGGTTACCAGCTGATCGGCAAAATCCCGGTAGGTTAAGAATTCCTGGCCATTGCCAGTCCGACGCCAGGAACCGAGATGTACCTCATAAATGGCGATGGCAGCTCCGCGGTTCTGTTTAGCTCCACGCGATTGCATCCATGCGTCATCCTTCCACGGATAAGCCGATTTAGCGCAGACCACGGATGCCGTTTCCGGACGCAGCTGCATACGTTTGGCATAAGGGTCTGCACGCAATGGCATACGGCGGCCATCGGCTGCATTGATGGCGAACTTATAATGGCCGTTGCTGAGATCGGCCGGGATAAAAATCTCCCACAGTCCGCACTCATGGTTCTTGCGCATCACATGTACGCGGGCATCCCAGTGATTGAAGTCACCCACCACCGCCACCCGGCTGGCATTGGGTGCCCAGACAGCGAACAGCACACCGTCCACCCCATGAACAGAGTGATGGTTGGCTCCTAAAAACTGATAAGCGCGCTCCTGAGTACCTTGATTGAACAGGTAGCAATCCGTCTCCTGCAACTGCGGCGCAAACCGGTAAGGATCGTCCAGATTCAGTGTGGCCAGTGGATAGCTGACACGGAAGCGGTACAACAAGGGCTTTTCACTGACAATGAATGCCTCGAAGAGGCCATCTGTATGCAATTGCTCGCAGGTCGCCAGTAATACGCCATCTTCACCAAAGACCTCAACCTGCAGCGCCCCCGGCAGAAATGCCCGGACAACCCACAACCCTTCGTCGGCGGTCGCATGAAGACCCAGCACAGAAAAAACATCGCTGAAGCGGCCCGAGACCAGACTACCGATGTCACTCTGTGACAAGGTATGACGGGTTCTGTGTTCTTCTAGATTTTCCATGATCACAGCCTTGGAGGCGGAATCGCCAGCAGTTACAGCGCCCTGTGCAGCAGTGGAGGCATCCGGCCCGCTCTCCGCATATTCAGAGACTTTGGAAGAGGCTTCTGTGCTGGCTCCGTCACGGGACCCGCTCAAGGTACCGGTACTCATGCCTGCCTGCGCCCTTCGGTCAGACTGGCCAGCATCCGGCGGGCCTGAATTCCCGCCAGCAGATCATCAACCGATAATGGCATCTTACGTCGCCAGTTCGGATATTCAGCACAGGTACCCGGTATATTCACCGGCAGCTCGGTAAAACACAAATCCTCAATCTGCACGGAAACCAGCTGTGACGCCATGCGGCCACTGGTGTGGAAAATGGCCCGGCACAGGATTTCGTCAAAGGGACGATGAATATTAAAGTCCAGCCACTCCTGCGGCAGAAGCCCGGCATTATTGACCCAGTGCAATACCTGAATCAGATCGGACTCACGGCCATGAATGGTCGCTGCAAGCACCTCTTCGTCATCGAGCAGCCCTATCTTCTGGCGCAGGGCAATATCCGTTTTATTCCACCAGGCCGTCAGTGTCGGCACATCGTGATTAGCCACCATGGCTAAACAACGGGGTGCAAAATGCTCCGGACGTTTGAACACCACCCCGTCGTATTTCTCAAAATAAAATAAGGCGTTGGAGAGTATTCCGGAGTGCGCCATACGCTCGCGGATTTCCGGCGGTACAACCCCAAGATCCTCACCGATGACTACACATTGCTGACGCAGGCTTTCCAACCGCAGGATGGCAAACAGATCCGCCACCGGATAACGCACATAAGCACCGGTACTGCTGTCACCCGGGCCAGGACACCACCACAAGCGCATCAGCGCCATGATGTGATCAATACGCAGGGCGCCACAGTGGGCCATGTTGTTCTGCAGCAGAGTAATAAAGTGCGCATAACCACTGTCCACCAGCACTGTGGGCTTCATCGGCGGCAAACCCCAGTTCTGCCCCTGAGGACCCAGTGGGTCCGGTGGAGCACCTATGCTGGCACGGGTGCAGAACAACCCCGGGTTCAGCTGTACTTCAGCACTGCTGGAACTGCTGGCGACGGCCAGGTCACGGATCAGGCCCACTGCCATACCATGGCGGAGTGCCAGTTGCTGGCAGGCTTCCAGCTGGATTTCGGCCAGCCACTGCAGGTAAAAATGAAACAGGGGGTCGCGTGCATGTTCAAGGGTGAACTGATTTTTAACTGCCTGATTGTTGGCAAACACCTGCCCCGGCTCACCTTTACCATCGATGTAGTTGTAGAAATCGGCCGCCCTCGGCGTGGATTGCTCAAGGTGGTTGGTTTTGAAAAAACCGAACATGCGGTTAAACAGATCGTATTTCAGCCGGGTGACACCGGTGTAGTCCACCTGCGGTTTGCTGCGCAGCTCCAGCAGCTCACTCTGGATGTCAGGCGTTGCCATCAAACCCTGCAGTTCCTGATTTTCACTGAAGTCTTCGACCTTACGGGGATCGATGTACAGAGGATTCAGAAAGCGGCGGTCCATCGGGCTGTATGGGCTGCAGTTTTCCGGATGATCCGCATCCAGCAGGTGCAATGGGTTCAGCACCAGAAAGTGAATCCCCAGGCCCGCCGCCCGGATAACCGTATCCTGCAGATCGGAGAAGTCTCCCATGCCCCAGTTGTGCTCTGAACGCAGGGTGTAGACCTGCACCGACAGGCCCGCGAGTTTGTGATTCTGCGCCAGCCACTCCGGAGAATAAGCGACATCCGGTGCGGTGATCAGCGTGGTCTGAATCTGTTGTTTAACGGACGAAAGTGTCAGGGGATGATAGCCGGGTGGCAGCTCAGGCAGGTTCAGGGTACGCGTGCTGATGCTGTGGCTGGCCAGTGTATGGGTTCCGGTCTCCGGGAGGTCGGAAGGTATGAATTCACCGGCGAAGTGCTCTCCGCGTTCCGTCTCGATATTCCAGCGAATGGGCGTGGAAAGATCCGCCACGTCCAGATGCACGGGGATCTGTATCGGGTGTCCGGCCTCAACCACCAGCGCTTTCGGCACCCAACTGGCAAAACGCTGACTGTTGATATGCAGCAGTGAAGCCTCAGCCGCCGCTTTACTGCTGATATCCACATCCAGCAGATCCAGCACTCTGAGGCGGTTTTCCCAGGCTAAGGGAACCGTCTCACCGGCGTAATTGATGAAATCAGTAGCAATACCATAGGCGCTGAGCAATGCTTCAAGGCAGCCATGTTCCGGTTCTGTATCCAAGAGCGCTCCCACTTAGCAATAACCATGTTCAGTAGAATCATGCATGTTCGTTTATCTGAACGAACTTCAAGCGACTGCAAAATCATCAATAAAACAAAAAATAACTGCAAAATAACGACAAGCGCGGACGGGCTGTTTATTTATATACCCAATCAACGGACATAAAAAGCGACTTGAAAATCCGACACGGGCAAAACATACCGGTTGAGGTATGAGCTCTGGCTGAATTCTGCTTAATCACTGCTGATTTTTCAGATCCTGTGGCAATGAAATGCCCGGAAATTCATAAGGAAAGATGGCGGAAGAATGCTTGCCACCACGGCCTTGATTGAGTCCCCCCTCACTCCTGTACAGAAACACCGGCGCCAGAGCTCCGGTTTGTAACAAGGTGTAAAGGAAATATAGACGGCGTTGCCAGACTGTTCCAGCAAAGACACAGGATCAGGCGATTGGCAGATTTGCGGGGTGAATTTTTCAGCCAGTACGCTGAGTTTCCCGGCATCCTGAGACTCTGAATTCAGGGAATGATTCACCGGAGCAACTGAAACTCACTCCGGTGAAGAGCAGAACGAAAAACGCCTGCCGGAATTATTCCCACTCAATCGTGGCAGGTGGCTTGCTCGAAATATCGTAAGTCACGCGCGAGACGTGCTCGATTTCGTTGATGATGCGGTTGGAAACCTTCTCCAGCAGCTCATACGGCAGGTGCGCCCAGCGCGCGGTCATGAAGTCGACGGTTTCTACGGCGCGCAGTGCAATCACCCACTCATAACGACGGGCATCACCGACTACACCGACAGACTTCTGTGGGATGAACACGGCGAAGGCCTGGCTGGTTTTGTGGTACCAGTCGGCTTTGTGCAGTTCAGAAATAAAGATATCGTCGGCTTCACGCAGGATTTCAGCGTACTCTTTCTTCACTTCACCGAGGATGCGCACACCCAGACCCGGGCCCGGGAACGGATGGCGATAGACCATATCGTACGGCAGACCCAGTTCGAGACCGATCTTGCGCACTTCGTCTTTGAACAGTTCGCGCAGCGGCTCAACCAGCGACATCTTCATGTCTTCCGGCAGACCACCGACGTTGTGGTGTGACTTGATGACGTGCGCTTTACCGGTAGAAGACGCTGCCGATTCGATCACATCCGGGTAGATGGTGCCCTGCGCCAGGAAGGGTACATTTTCCAGACGGGTAGCTTCCTCATCGAAGACTTCGATAAAGGTATTACCGATGATCTTACGCTTGGCTTCCGGCTCGTCGACACCGGCCAGACGACCGAGAAACAGGTCTTCGGCATCGGCACGGATCACTTTAACGCCCATGTTCTTGGCGAACATGTCCATGACCATATCGCCTTCGTTCTTACGCAGCAGACCGTTGTCCACAAACACACAGGTCAGCTGATCGCCGATGGCTTTGTGCAGCAGTGCCGCAACCACAGACGAATCCACACCACCGGACAGACCCAGCAGCACTTTCTGGTCACCGACCTGAGCCTGTACGCGGGCAATCTGGTCTTCGATGATCTTCGCCGGGGTCCAGAGCACGTCACAGTTACACAGCTCCAGAACAAAGTGCTCAAGCAGTCGCTTACCCTGCAGGGTGTGAGTCACCTCCGGGTGGAACTGTACGCCGTAGAAGTTCTTTTCAGTGTTGCACATACCGGCAATCGGGCAGCTTGGCGTTGACGCCATCAGCTCGAAACCTTCCGGCATGGCGATGACTTTGTCGCCGTGGCTCATCCACACGTCGAGCAGAGAGTTACCGGCATCGTTCACATGATCACGGATGTCTTTCAGCAGCGGACTGGCGGTTTCAACCTGAACCTGGGCATAACCAAATTCACGGATTTCAGAACCCTGAACCGCACCACCCAGCTGGTGAGCCATGGTCTGCATGCCGTAGCAGATACCCAGTACCGGCACCCCCAGGTCAAACACGACGCCGGGAGCGCGTGGAGAGCCTTCTTCGGTCACGGACTCCGGTCCACCGGAGAGAATGATGCCATCCGGCTTGTAGTCACGGATTTCGTCATCGGACATATCAAAGGCGCGGATCTCGGAGAACACGCCGATTTCACGCACGCGACGGGCGATCAGTTGTGTGTACTGTGAGCCGAAATCCAGAATGAGAATACGCTGTGAATGAATGTCCTGTGACATGAATGCTTCCCGGTCAGAGTTGATATCGAATGATTAAATTAAAAGGGGATGGCCGCTTCCCTTGCTGAACAGCACGGAGCAGCGGTCATCCCCTCTTGTTCCGGGTGGGATTAACCCAACCGGTAGTTCGGTGCTTCCTTAGTGATCTGCACGTCATGAACGTGCGATTCGTTCATCCCGGCAGAAGTAATGCGCACAAACTGCGGCTTGGTACGCATTTCATCAATGGTGCCGCAACCTGTGTAACCCATGGAGGCACGCACGCCGCCCATCAGCTGGTGCACGATGTTGCCCAGTGGGCCTTTTACGGCGATACGACCTTCAATACCTTCAGGAACCAGTTTATCGGTACCGGCGTTCTTATCCTGGAAGTAACGGTCAGAAGAGCCCTGGCTCTGGCCCATAGCGCCCAGAGAACCCATGCCACGGTAAGACTTATAAGCACGGCCCTGATACAGCTCCACTTCGCCCGGAGCTTCATCAGTACCGGCGAGCATGGAACCTACCATCACGACACTGGCACCAGCGGCGATGGCTTTGGCGATATCACCAGAGAAACGGATACCACCATCGGCGATGACAGGGACATCGTACTTGGCCATGACCTCAGCCACATTCGCCACGGCAGAAATCTGCGGCACACCCACACCGGCAACGATACGCGTGGTACAGATAGAGCCCGGGCCAATACCGACCTTCACACCATCCGCGCCGGCTTCAGCCAGTGCAATGGCGGCTTCAGCAGTGGCAATGTTACCGCCGATCACCTGAACATCCGGATAGTTCTGCTTCACCCAGCGGACGCGGTCAATCACGCCGGTGCCGCCCGGGTTAGAGGTATGACCGTGGGCGGTGTCCACCACAATCACGTCCACACCGGCTTTGACCAGTGCATCAACACGGTCTTCTGTGCCCGGCCCCGTACCGACGGCAGCACCCACCAGCAGGCGGCCCTGATCGTCTTTGGCCGCGTTCGGGAAGGCCTTGGCTTTCTCGATATCTTTGACCGTCATCATACCGACCAGCTGGTCGCTGTTGTCCAGAACCAGTACTTTTTCGATACGGTGAATGTGCAGCAGCTGCTGGACTTCCGCAGGGCTGGTGCCCTCTTTAACTGTGATCAGGCGCTCTTTCGGCGTCATCACAGAAGCGACGGTAGCATCCAGATTCTTTTCAAAGCGCACGTCACGGCTGGTAACGATACCGACCAGTTCGCCGTTATCCACCACCGGCATACCGGAGATGTTGTTGGCCATCGCCAGAGCCAGAACTTCATGAATCGTAGCGCTGCTGGGTACGGTGATCGGGTCTTTCACGACGCCACTTTCGTACTTCTTCACTTTGCGGACTTCAGCCGCCTGCTCTTCAGCCGTCAGGTTTTTATGAATCACACCCAGACCGCCTTCCTGCGCCAGAGCAATGGCCAGACGGGCTTCCGTCACGGTATCCATCGCCGCGGAGACAAGGGGAATGTTCAGTGAAATACCGCGCGTGAGGCGGGTTTTCAGTGTTACCTGATTCGGCAGAATCTCGGAATAACCGGGAACCAACAGCACATCATCAAAGGTGAGTGCATCCTGAGCAATTCGCAACATAAAGTGGGCCTTCCAGAATGAGGTTGCGGGAAAGGCGGCGCATTATACCGAAAGGTCATTCAGCGGTAAATGGCACTGAGTCCAGGGTTGCCGGACATTCTCCGTTACGGATGAACTGCGCGGCGATTTCCCGGTACTGCGGGTAATGAAAGGTGGCAATGTGCGGCCCCTGGGTACTTACGAAACAGCGGTACGGCTCAGGCACGGCAGCGGCCAGCGTCCTGCCCTGCAACTGCGGGATAATACGGTCATCCGGGCTGTGCAGAATCAGGGTCGGGACCCGGATATCCACTGCGGCATCTACCGGGTCCCAGCGGGTCGGTATCAGCAGGGTCAGAGGTGACAGCAGATAGCCAATCCAGGAGCGCTGCAGCATATCTGCGGCGATGCTGCGGAAGCCACTGAACGGCGCATCGGCGATCAGCAGATCCACCCTGAAATGAGCGCCATACTGCGCGACAAAGTCCACCGCCAGCGCCGCTCCCATCGACTGACCCAGCACCACCAGTTGCTGCCCGGGGTAGGCCGTTCTCAGCCAGTCAGCCGCGGCAACCACATCCTGCAACACGGAAGGCATCAGAGACACTCCCTGTGATGCGCCGTAGCCACGGTAGTCCAGAGCCAGCACCGGGTACCCCGCCTGTGCCAGCCAGAACACACTACGGGTGTGCGTGGAAATATTTTCGCCGTTGCCATGCAGGTAAAGCACCACACTGTGTGGCTCATCGGCCGGAGCAGAAGGCAACAGCAGCCAGGCGTGCAGCTGTGTGCCATCGGCTGCCGTCAGCCAGACATCACGGTACTCAATACCGGCACGTTCCGGCGTCTGCACCCAGACCGTCTGAGGCTGAAAATACAGCCGCGTCAAAGAGGTGCAGCCGCTCAGTATTAAGACGGTGAGGCATCCGGCCAGTATGGGCTTAAAAATAACGCGCATAACTCAGCTGCCAGGCATTCACGGCCTCAAAGTCCGCCCATTGTCGGGTCAGCCCCAGACGGAGCTGGGACGCCGCCGTGAGATTCAGTGCTTCTTCAAACCTGAGTTCCCGCCGCGTCGTGTGATCGCCCCATGCTGCAGGTTGCCAGCGGAACTGCAGCCGCTCCTGCCGTCCGCTGCTCTGCCACAACCAGCCCGTCCGCAAACCTGCCGCGACCTGAACCCCGGAGGTAAACTGGTTATCCGCCCGGGCGGTGATATCACCCAGCGCAAACAGACGACCACTGCCATTCTGTGGTGAAACCCTGACCTGGAGAGCTTTACCAAAACCAATATTCAGATAACTGAACACCTCGCTGTCCGCCGGGACAAAACGGTCGAGACCGGCACTGACTGTCCAGGCCACCGGGTTCTGAAAGCCGGTCGGATGACTCAGCGACAGCACACTGACCAGCGTCAGGTGTTGCAGCCGGATATCCCCTGCATCACTCAGCCGCAGATGAAAATCCCCCATTTCAATCTGCGCGCCCGGACTGAAACCCGGCAGCGGATCAAGCACATCATGATAGGCAATGCGCCAGCGCAGGTCGGCGTACGCAGACGGGTCTGTATACCCGGCGGCGAGTGTCAGGCGTGAAGTACCGTGCCCCTGATCGTCGCGGTAAGCCGGAACCTGCGGCGGCAGAAAGCTCGTACCCGCGGGCAGACGGCTGCGGGCGGAAAGCAGGCTCAGAGTTCGGGCGCGCAACTCCGGGCTGGCCTGTTTCTTTTTCACGGCCAGATAGCGGGCGTAGCTGTAAGCCAGTTCCAGTATCCGTGCCTGAGATTCAGCAGAACGTCCGGCCAGAAGCTCCTCAACAGCGTCATCGCTGTCCACCAGCGCCCGCGCAAGACGGATTTCTTCCGCACTGGCCTGTGCCGCGCTGGCTTCCATCTCAGAAGCTGCTGAAGGACGGTAAACCGCCTCATCCACCCGGCCCTCTGCGTACAGGGCACGTATGGTGTCAACCGGAACGGCCTTGAGCGGAAACGCCGCCGCCAGATCAGAGCGCTCTGACGCCGCGTCCAGCAGAGTCAGCAAGCGGTACGAGCAGTTTTCATCGAAGAAGTAATAATCAAAATACGTTTCGCGCAGCTCCCAGATATGCCGTACGAACTGATCCACCTCGGCGGGTGTGTAATTGAGCGGATATTCCCAGGTGTCGCGGTATTCCATGTGCTGATACTGACGGGTTTTTGCAGCGTACGGCATCACCGAAACCACGCCGGGGTAGCCGCCGGTCAGGCCCTTGTAGCTGAACACCAGCTCGTTATCGGTGGGGTCTGCATTGGCGGCAAAATTCACGCTGTAAGCCAGTAATTTACTGGACGCCAGATCAGCCCGGTCCAGGCGTACCAGCGTATGGCCATACATAGAGGACGGCGAATTAATGTGAGAGGCCGGAAAAATCAGGGTGAGACTGTGAGCATTCAGCTCATCACGCCATTGCTCAAATTCCGGACAGGGCTGATCTTCGAAGGTCCCTGCCGGCAGTTTATTCTTCAGCCAGGCATAGCGGGCCGGAAAGCGGCATTGAGCCGATTCATCAGCGGCCTGACCGGTGGCAAGAAAGGCGCTGACATCAGCCTGCAATTCCGCCAGAGGATCGGTACTGCCATCCGCCGCCAGGAAAAACGCCGGACTGTCATTCTGGGAGATGTAACGGAAACTGTAGGGGTGCTGTCGGAAGTGCAGCAGGTGGTGCCACTGTCGCTCAGTGGCAAGCGCCCTGAGGGACGCATCATCAACCGCAGACATGGCCGCAGATACAACCGGACTCAACAGCAGGAGTATTACCAACAGCAGGCTCTGACGTCCCACGATAGGTCCTTATTCTTGAACACAAGCCTGTGATACCGGGGCAGGACTCAGCGCTGCCCCGGGCGCGGATTAACCCACGTATTTTTGCAGTGACGCATCCTGAGCCATGGCGGTGGTCAGTGAGCGGAACACATCATTGGCCGTAGATTCAGCCGTGAACATGGTGTCGAAGTTTGACTGGACAGTCATGCGGAACGCTGACTGGTCTGCGGTTTCAATACCCATCACCTGAGCCAGTGCGTCCAGGGTTTCGCCCTGACCACGGGCACTGTCAGCCGCCAGCTGGTCCATGTTGTCATTGATAAAGGCCGCCGCCGCTTTCAGAGGGCCGTTAGCATCTTCACAACCCAGAGTACCGGAGGTCATACCAAAGGTCTGGTTGCCTGAAGTGCCGTTGGTGGTCGCGGCCAGAACATGTTCGTACCATTCATTGGCGTCCGGGAATACAACAGCGGTCCCCAGGCCGCAACCGGCCGGACCATTGGCAGCCATGGCAAAAGAAGGCGCTGCCGCGAGTACGGCTACTGCAATCACTTTTTTCATTGGACATTCCTTATTCTGTAAGAGTTGGGCCGGGCATGCCGGCCTGTCTAACGTAAAGTGCCGGATACCCTGTGTCCAGCCCTCATAGCTCCGAAACGCCAAATCGCACTCACAACACCGGCCTTGTGGTCATTGTTCAGCATCCCCTGGCTCTTTCGGCGTCTGCCACTGGAGAAACCGGTTTGAATGTGTCAGCCTCCGCAGACACGGAATACGTATGGCGTTATGAACAGCAACAACTTTTCCTCAGGCAATCCGCCGCGCGACTCTCTCCCCAGGGACAACAGCGTCTTCACCGTCAGCCAGCTGAACCAGCGCGCAAAACAGCTGCTGGAAATTTCCTTTGCCTCGGTACGCGTTGAAGGCGAAATTTCAAACCTGTCACGCCCGTCCTCCGGCCACTGGTATTTCACCTTAAAAGACGCCGGAGCCCAGGTGCGTTGCGCCATGTTCCGCTCGCGTACGGCCATGCTGAAGTTCCAGCCAAAAGAAGGCGACAAAATCGAAGTGCGCGGCAAAGTCAGCCTGTATGAAAACCGCGGCGATTATCAGCTGATTGTCGATGCCATGAAACCCGCCGGTGAAGGGGCTCTGCTGCTGGCGTTTCAGCAGCTCAAGCAGAAACTCACCGCACTGGGCCTGTTCGATCAGGAGCGCAAGCGGCCATTGCCTCAGGCCATCCGTCGAGTGGCTGTCATCACCTCACCCGGTGGTGCCGCCGTACACGATATGCTCACCGTACTGAAACGCCGCTGGCCTATGCTGGAAGTGGATATTTACCCTGCTCTGGTTCAGGGCCGGGAAGCGCCGCCGCAGCTGATCAATGCGTTGCTTCGCGCCAACCGCGATGCACAGGCCGACGTAATCATCCTCGGACGCGGTGGTGGCTCACTGGAGGACCTGTGGTGTTTCAACGACGAGCAGCTGGCCCATGCCATTGCCGCCTCTGCCATTCCGGTGATCAGTGCCGTCGGCCATGAAACCGACTTCACCATCGCCGATTTTGTCGCCGACCTGCGTGCGCCGACACCGTCTGCGGCGGCGGAAGTGATCAGCCCGGACCAGCAACAGATACGCCAGCGTGCCGGTCAGCTCTATGAACGCCTGCTGCGCACTCAGCATCAGAAACTGTCACAGTCAGCGCAATACCTGCTGCAGCTGAAACAGCGTCTGCGTGGCCCGCAACACATACTGCAGAACCAGTCTCAGCAGCTGGATCATCTGGAGCTGCGTCTGCAGCAGGTAATGAAGCAGAAACTGACGCTCAGCCAGCATCAGCTCAGCCGTGTGCAACAGCGCCTTGGCCACCAGCATCCGCAGCTGGTTCTGGATCAGTACCGCAAAACCCTGGAACAGATACAGCGGCGTATGGAACAGGCCGCGCAGAACAGCGTCAGAACCCGGCAGACGCAGCTGGAAACGCACGCGCGCCTGCTGCATTCAGTCAGTCCGCTTAACGTGCTGAACCGCGGCTACTCCATCAGCCTCAATGCCGATGGACAGGCGTTACACAACGCCAGCGACCTCAGGCCCGGAGACATCATTGAAACCCGGCTGCATAAAGACAGAATCAAGAGCCAGATTACGGAAGTCATTCATGAAAAAGGTTAAACAGTTTTTCACTGCCCTGCCGCTGCTGCTGGCTGCCGGGTTCGCTCAGGCCCTGCCGGATAACCCCATTCCCGGCGGCATAGTCACAGTGCCACTGGGTATCAGTTCAGACAACGCACCAGAGGTAACCCTCGATGGCCTGTCGGTGATGACGGTCAAGAGCGATAGCGGCGAATGGCTGGCGGTGGCCGGTGTGCCTCTGACTCAGGGCAATACACTGGACCTGAGCGTTAACAACAGCACAGTGACTGTACCGATTGAACCTTATGCCTACAAAGAGCAGCACATCACCATTGAAAACAAGCGTCAGGTAAACCCGGAAACCCGTGATATGGAGCGCATCAACCGGGAATACGGTCAGATGACGCCGGTCTACAAAAGCTACAACGACACTGTCGCGGCCAACTGGGCGACCATGATCCGCCCGGCCGAAGGTCCCTATTCCAGCCCATTCGGACTGAAGCGCTTTTTCAATGAACAGCCGCGTAATCCCCACAGCGGTGTGGATATCGCAGCCCCGGCGGGAGCACCGATCATTGCTCCGGCGGACGGCACCATCGTACTCACCGGTGATTTCTTTTTTAACGGCAACAGCGTCTTTATTGATCACGGTCAGGGCCTGATCAGTATGATGTGTCACATGAGCCGCATCGATGTGAAAGAAGGTCAGACGGTGAAACAGGGTGATCTGATCGGTGCCGTGGGCTCTACCGGACGTGCCACCGGCCCCCACCTGCACTGGACAGTGAGTCTGAACAACGCCCGGGTGAACCCACGATTGCTGCTGCAAGACGACCTCTCTGACGCAACGTCTGAGAGTAACAGTCAGATGAGCCCAGGCCAGTGAGTGAAGACGAAAGAAAATCACCCGGCACCTCAGGGCTGATGCCCGTCAAAGGAGCCAGCTGCGGCATCCGCCCGGATGCCGACGCCATGGAAGATTCTGAAGGGTTTGATTTTTCAGCGGCTGAAACGCTGAAACCGGAAGAGGACTCAGAAGCTGCGGCAGAGAAGCCTTCCGTCAGGAAGGCATCTGATACTTCTCTTCCGCCTGCTTCATCAGACTGAGCAGTTCGGTCTTTGCGGTAATTTCCGGCGCAAGATCCGGCGTCGGGTACTCCCGCTCCGGCCGCTTGAAGAACTTATCACGCTGCTGCATCACGTTGTCCAGTGACTTAAGACGACCGTTCTGCAACAGGGCAATGCGCGCAAACGCTTTGCAGTGCAGCTGACCGTTCACCAGAAAGCGATGCTCCATGTAGAAGTACTTGCGGTCCCAGTAGAGCACACGGGATTCCAGACGTACCTTTGAGAACGGTTTGATCTCACGGATGAAGGTCACCGTCTGGCTCGACAGCACGGTTCGCAGTCCCCGGCGCAGAATCAGTGGCACCAGCCCCATCTCAAAAAACCAGCGGAAGCGACCGATATCCAGAAACTTCGGGTACTGGGTATTGGTCAGGTGCAGGTTCACATCAATATCAAACACCGTCACCCGGAAGTTGGTGACACTGACGTCCGTGAGTTTCTTCGGCTTCCGCCATGGCCGGCTGAGGAACAGCCGCCAGTTGCGCAACCGGTTAATCATTTGGCCACTTCCGGTACGTAACGGATCAGACCTTCCTGGGCGGTTGAAGCCACCAGCACACCGTCCTGCGTGAAGAACTGACCGCGGCTGTAACCACGCGCCCCACTGGCGTTAGGGCTGTCGATGGCGTAAAGCAGCCACTCATCCATACGGAACGGACGGTGGAACCACACCGCGTGATCAATACTGGCCATCTGCATACCTTTCTGGCCATAGACGTGGCCGTGCGGGTGCAGCGAGGTCGCCAGCATATTGAAGTCGGAGGTGTAAGCCAGCAGAGCACGGTGCAGATTGTCGTCATCCGGCAATGGCGCGGTGGCCTTGATCCAGACGTAACGGACCGGGTCCTGAATCTGAGGATCAAAAACATTCACCGGGTCCAGCACGCGCATTTCGATCGGCTTATCAGCGGTATAAATATCCCGCACTTTGTCCGGGAAGTAATCGCGGAACATGCGCGCCAGTTCCAGCTGCGACAGAATGCCGTCCGGACCTTTCACCTGAGGCATCTCGGCCTGATGACTGAAACCCTCTTCATGAATCTGGAAGGAACAGTTCATGGTCAGGATGACGCGGTCATTCTGAATCGCCTTCACCTGGCGGTTACAGAAACTGCGGCCGTCACGCAGGCGCTCAACCTGATAGAATACCGGGTCAGATACCGTACCTGGCAGCAGGAAATACACATGTAGGGAGTGCGGAGACCAATCCCCTTCTACCGGGGTGGTTTTCATCGCAGAAGCGAGCGCCTGACCGACGGCCTGTCCGCCGAACATCGCGCGGAAGCCAAGGTCCTGCGATTCGCAACGGAAGTGATCGTCGTCGATAGTCTGAGGGTTCAGCAGCTCCGTGAGCTGTCGTAAAACGTCATTCATCTGGTGTCTCACTCGATTTGTCCGGACGAGCCTGTGGCTCTCTTCTGGGCAAGATAGGTGTCTGAAAACCAAGTTCCATTGGCCGAAATGACGCTCTTGTATGATCGTCAGACAGTACAGGATGAAGCTCTGCACAGGATGCGTATAATGACGCCCCCGTCAGTTACCCGCCCTATTTCTACTGGTTAAAGTATGACAGAAAACAGCCTTCCCGGTGCTGAACCGGCTACTTACGAACCTCAGCTCAGAGAGAAAGAAACGCGTCTGAGCCGCATGTTTGCTGAGTTTTCTCCGCCATTACTGGAAGTCTACAGCAGCCCGGCCAGTCATTATCGCCTGCGCGCCGAGTTCCGTCTGTGGCATGAGGGTGAGCGCTGTTTTTATGTCATGTTTGAGCCCGGAAACCGCAGTAAAGCCTTCGAAGTAGACTCCTTTCCGACCGGTTCAGAACTGATCAACCAATTAATGAAAAATCTTCTGATCCGTATTCAGGATCAGCCGGTTCTGCGTCGCCGCCTGTTTCAGGTCGAGTTTCTGACCACCCTCAGCGGCGATGCCCTGATCACCCTGATCTACCACCGCAAGCTGGAACAGGATTGGGAAGATGCTGCCCGCCAGCTGCAGACAGAACTTGGTTTCCCCGTCATCGGTCGTTCAAAGAAGCAGAAAATTGTCCTTGAACGCGACTACGTGAATGAAACCCTGACCATTGATGGTAAGCCGTTTTCATACCGCCAGATTGAAGGCAGCTTCACCCAACCCAACGGCGAAGTAAACCGCAAAATGCTGAGCTGGGCCCGCGCCGCGGTGGATGGCATAGGTGGTGATCTGGTCGAACTCTACTGCGGCAACGGTAATTTTTCCGTGGCACTGGCGGAAAAATTTGACCGGGTACTGGCCACCGAAATCTCGAAAACCTCGGTCAATGCGGCCCAGGTCAATATCGCCGATAACGGCCTTGAGAATCTCGTCATTGCCCGTCTTTCAGCGGAAGAATTCGTTCAGGCCCTGCGCGGTGAGCGTGAATTCACCCGCCTGAAAGAGAAGAACATCGATCTCAGCAGCTACGACTTCCGCACCGTACTGGTCGACCCGCCACGCGCCGGACTGGATGACGAATCCGTGCAGCAGGTCAGCGCTTACGACAACATCGTCTACATTTCCTGTAATCCGGATACCCTGCACGCCAACCTGCAGGTGCTGACCCGCACCCATGAAATTACCCGCCTGGCCCTGTTTGATCAGTTTCCGTACACCCACCATGTGGAAACCGGTGTACTGCTGAAGCGTCGCCCGACCGCGTAAATCACCACAACGGGCCTTTGTGTCACAGGTTTTCAGAGACTATGACGGCAAAGGCCTGTGCTTTTGACTACAGTTAGCTGACGCACAGGACCAGAAGCTCAGGAGGAGGCTATGCTGTGGACAACCCGTTCAGACACGGCATCCCCGCTGCGCTGGCACTGGCAGCACCACGGACTGGGTTACTGGCGGCAGACCCTGCTGATTTTTCTCGTACTGTCTACCCTGCTGGCCGGCGCCGCGCATCTTTTCCACGAAGCTGACAATGCCAGCCTGCGCCGCAGCAATCTGGCCGCCTCCGAACGCAACATACTGCGCGCCAGTTACGAGTTCAGGCACTTTATCAGCAGTGCCACTTCCGACCTTCTGGCCCTGTCGACCTCGCCTCAGGTCAACCTGCTGGCCCAGGGTGATCAGCCCGAAGCCCGCCGTCAGGTCACCGAACTCTTCTACCGCCTGCTCTACTACAAACCGGTATTTTCCCAACTGCGCTTCCTGGATGCCGATGGTCAGGAACTGGTCCGTCTGAAGCGGGAAAACAGTGGCCGCATTGCCTACACGCCATCACAGGAACTGCAGAACAAAGCCGGACGCTATTACTACCAGAAATCCATCAAACTGCCGCCAGACACCCTTTATGTGTCGCCGCTGGACCTGAACATTGAATTCGGCCAGATCGAAATACCCTGGCAACCGGTCATCCGCGTGATCAAGCCCATCGGCACTGCAGAAGGCAATCAGGGTGTGATCGTGCTGAACATTTCCGCCCGGAGTTTTCTTGAGAACTTCGCTATCGGCAATTCAGGTACCCGTTCCATGGCACTGCTGAACAACCGCGGTTACTGGCTGGCTGGAGCCCCCGACGACCAGCTCTGGGGATTCATGTTCGGCAAACCCAACAGCCTGAAGGACACTCACCCTCAGTTGTGGCAGCAGATTGAAGAGGAAGGCAAAGGCGAAGCCGTGATCGACGGCCGTCACTACCTGTTTTCCACACTGACCCCGGCTGACCTGATTGAGCAGGAAGTGATGACCTCCGCCCTGTCCGGCTACCGCCTGCAAACGGACGACGAACGCTGGATCTTTATGTCCACTTACCGAGAGCCAGCCCCGCTCTGGAGCACAGAGCATCTGCCGCGGGCACTGATTCTGCTGCTGATTACCCTGATGTTCAGTCTGTTTATTGCCCGCACCATGGCAGCCCGTCATACAGCAGAGCAGATCAATCACATCAATGAGCAGAAGATGCTGCAGATGGAGCGCCTGGCCAGCCTGGGGACGGTGGTGGCCGGTGTCGCACACGAGGTCAACACGCCCCTTGGCAACGCCCTGACCATTGCCAGCACACTCAGGGAACACGCCGGTGAGCTGACATCCGGGTTACGCAGTGGCCGTATCGGGCGCAACCGCCTCGAAGCCCTGCTGCAGGAGATTGATGACGGCAGCGGGATGCTCACCGAATCGCTGCATCGCGCCAGTAACATTATTCAGAACTTCAAAGAGATTGCCGTAGATCAGACCAGCGAACGCCGCCGCCGCTTCCGTATCGATGAATTCCTGCACGAATTAGTCAGATTGCATGAAACTCAGATGAGAGGGACGGGTATCAACCTCAAAGTCCGCGGTAACACCTCCCTGATGATGGACAGCCTGCCAGGCCCATTGGGACAGGTCGTCGGCAATCTGATTACCAATGCGCGCCTGCATGGCTTCAGCGATGGCGGCCCCGGGGAAATATGGGTAGAAGCCAGCGCCGCTGGACGCGGTCAGGTACAGATCCGGGTATCCGACAATGGCCGGGGAATCCCGGAGAACCTGCTGCCTAAGATTTTTAACCCTTTTTTCACCACACGCATGAATACCGGAGGCAGCGGCCTGGGCCTGAGCATTGTGCAGAACATAGTGAATTCCATTCTTGGCGGAGAAATCAGCGTTGCCAGCCAACACGGACATGGCACAGTGTTTACCCTGATGCTTCCGGTCTCTGCTCCTCAACCAAGGCAGAGTGATAACCGCTACGGAGCAGATGAGGACAGCGCCAGTCCGTGACATCCACCGGAGCGGAGGGTATAAGGGGCGTCCGATTCTCCCGAGCTGATGCTGCTATGTCCGACTCTGCCACCCTGTTTTCCGACCTCTCCGGGCTCACCCCGGCCATGCTCAGCAATCTGACCCAGCTTGGATTTACTGAGGCAACGGAGATCCAGTCTGCCTCGCTCCCCGTCAGCCTTGCCGGTAAAGACCTGCTGGCCCAGGCCAAAACCGGCAGCGGCAAAACCCTGGCGTTCGGTATTCCGGTACTGCAGAAGCTCAATCCGCGCTTTTACGGCGTCCAGGGTCTGATTCTCTGCCCGACCCGGGAGCTGGCGACACAGGTCGCTGAAGAACTGCGCCGTTTGGCACGCTTCCAGCCCAACCTGAAAATCAGTGTTATCTGTGGTGGTGTCAGCATCGGGCCGCAGATCGCCTCGCTGGAGCGCGGCGCGCACATCATTGTCGGCACTCCCGGGCGCATCAAAGACCACCTGCGCAAACAGACCCTGACACTGGATGAGGTCAACACTCTGGTACTGGATGAGGCTGACCGCATGCTGGAGATGGGATTTGCCGATGACATCCGCCACATTGCCGGGCACACCCGTAAAGACCGCCAGACGCTGCTGTTTTCAGCCACTTATCCGGACAACATTCAGTCACTGAGCCATGACCTGATGCACAACCCTGAATTTATTCAGGTTGAGAGTGTGCATAACACCGCACATATTCATCAGTACCTGATTCCTTTCTCTGGCAACAGCCGTGATCAGACCCTGTTACAGGCCATGCAGCATTTTGCCGTTGAGCAGGCCGTGGTCTTCTGCAATACCAAACAGAGCGTAAATGACGTCACCCGCGTACTGCGCGATGCGGGCTATCTGGCGTTGGGACTGCACGGCGATCTGCAGCAGAAAGAGCGCGATCAGATCTACATCCGCTTCAAACAGGGCAGCGCCCACTGCCTGATCGCCACAGATGTTGCCGCACGGGGTCTGGATGTGGATGACCTGCAGGCCGTCATCAACTATGAACTGCCGCGCGACCCCGAAGTCTATGTGCACCGTATCGGCCGCAGTGGCCGCGCCGGTAAAGAAGGTCTGGCCATCAGTCTGATCAGTGATAAAGAAGATTACCGCCGCAGCGCGGTGGAAGAGCAGACCGGGCAGGCACTGAACCTTGTGGCCCCTCAGGAAATGACAGGCAGACATACACCGGCAAGACCGCCCTATGTCAGCCTGTGCTTCAGTGAAGGCCGTAAGAACAAACTGCGCCCCGGCGATATCGTCGGCGCCATTACCGCAGACGGCAGAATCCCCGGAACAGCCATCGGTAATATCACGGTGCTGGATTTTGTCGCCTATGCGGCTGTGTCCAGAGAGTTTGCCAACGAAGCGCTGCGCCTGCTGGAAAAGAGCCGTATAAAAGGGCGCCAGATCCGGGTGCGGCGGGTATAAAAGCCCAAATCAGCGCGGTTTCTCACGGAAAGAACATCCTGTCCTGACATCAGAGGCCGGCTGCCAGCAATAACAGCAGGCTGTACTAGACTGATACTCTGTTCAACCTTTAAGGATAAAGGGGGCGAAGTGCAGGAACGCAGTGCCATGGATTCAGAGCCGTTCAAAACCGGCAGAATGAAATTTCTCACACCGGGAACATACTGGCTCTCAGCCGCTATCTTCCTGCTGAGCAGTACCCTGCTGCTTGGTGCAGTACAGACCCTGCACTATCTGGATAAGAAGGACCTGCAACAGCAGAACGTCATTCACTCACGCGATAAAATCCTCAAAGCCCGCAGCGAATTCCGCAGCTATGTCCGTCACGCTGTCGGTGATATGAAAGTTCTTCTGGCCGCCCCGACTCTGCTGTCTCTCGCGGCCGGTAATGATCCCGAAACCCTGCCGGAATACCGCCGGCAACTGAATCTGCGCTTTGAAACCTTCGCGACCAATAAACCCTGGATCATGCAGTTACGGTTTCTCGATAACCGCGGATACGAAATCGCCCGTACTGACCGCAGCCACAGTGGTCAGGTGTTCAGTGCCAATGAAGCTGCACTGCAGAATAAAAGCGACCGTTACTACTTTACCGAAGCCATACAGCTGCCGGCAGGCAGCGTGTACCTGTCTCCCATTGACCTCAATATCGAACACGGACAGGTTGAAGAACCCTGGCGCCCGGTAATGCGTTTTGCTGCCCCGGTAACCGTCAACGGTATTACCCGTGGGGTGCTGGTCATGAATCTGGAAACAGCGCCTTTACTCACTGAGCTGACCACTGCAGATACCAAAAACAGCCGTATTTCACTGTTAAATGACGATGGCTATTGGTTGACCGGTGCCCCGGAAGAGCGGCTCTGGGGCTTTATGTTCGGTAAATCCACCACGCTTTCTGTGCTCAACCCCCTGCTCTGGAAGCTGATTCATCAGCAGACTGAAGGTGAGCTGAGCCTTCACCAGACCCACTATGTCTACAGCATCCAGACACCGGATGATCTGCTGCCCGAAGGGCTCAGCAAAGGCAGTCTGATCAGCCAGCAACGGGAATGGATTTTCCTCGCGGAATTCACTGAACCTCAGATACTTATCGGCTTCAGAGACTGGCCCAGACTGTTGCCACTGCTCATGCTGTCCCTGTTGTTCAGTGTTTTACTCACCTACGCCCTCCGTGCCCGGCAGCATGAAGAAAAGGTCAATCAGTTCAATCAGCAACGGCTTGCCGAGCTTGACCGCTTGGCATCACTGGGTAATGCCGTAGCCAGCGTTGCCCATGAAGTGAACACCCCGGTTGGCAACGCCCTGACCATTGCCAGCACCATCAACGAACACACGGATGAACTGATTGAAGGCCTGCAAAAGGGCCGCATCGGCAAAACCCGCCTGCAACATCTGCTGCAGGAACTCAACGACGGCAACTACATGCTGACCCACACACTGGAAAAAGCCAGCCGCCTGATTGCAGATTTCAAACAGATCGCCGTGGATCAGACCAGTGAACGCCGGCGTGAATTTATCCTGAGTAACTTCCTGGAAGAAATACGGACCCTGCTGAATTCTCAGAAAGAGTATCGCCATATTCAACTGGTTATCAGCAGCGATCCGGATCTGACTCTCAACAGTTATCCGGGGCCCCTGAGCCAGATCATTATCAATCTGGTGAACAATGCCAGCCTCCATGCCTTCACTGACTCGCAGAATGGAGAAATTCTGATTTCGGCCTTCACGCTCGGTGAAGACCGGGTCGGCATTAAAGTGTCTGACAACGGCCAAGGTATTGATCCGGCTCTGCTGCCGAAAATTTTTGATCCGTTTTTTACCACCCGCGCAAACACCGGCGGCAGTGGCCTGGGGCTGAATATTGTGCAGACCATCGTCACCGGCACATTGGGCGGAACCATACGGGTTACCAGTGAACAGGGAGCAGGAACCAGCTTTATTCTGGAACTCCCTCTCAGTGCACCAGAGGCAGAAGCCAGCAACTCAGATCAGGTCGATGATGAAGGGCCTGAGCCGGCAGGAGGTATACTTCATGTCCGATGAACAGCCATTTGTTATTTTTGATGACAGCCATGAGGATGACCACAGCCACAACACCCCATGGCTGATTCTCGTCGTTGATGATGATCCGGATGTGCACAGGGCAACCCGTTTTGCGCTGAAAAATATCGAGATTTTCGGACGCCGCCTGGAAACCCTGCACGCGTATTCTGCGCCCGAAACTCTGAAACTGGTGGCAGAGCAGCCGGACATCGCTGTTGCTCTGCTGGATGTGGTCATGGAAACTGACGATGCCGGATTGAAACTCACGGCACAGCTGCGCCATGCCGGGTTGCGTGATACCCGTATCGTCCTGCGTACCGGCTACCCCGGTTATGCACCGGAACTCTCGGTGATGACCGACTACGACATTGACGACTACCGCACCAAAGACGAGCTGACACGTACCCGTCTGTTGTCAGTACTGACGTCAGCCATCCGCTCTTATTCGCACATCCACACCCTGTCGCGCAGCCGCACCGGTCTTGAGCTCATCATTCAGGGCACCCGGGAGGTCTTCCGCCGCGACAGCCTGAAACTCTTCTCCGAAGGTCTGCTGCTGCAACTGAGTGCTCTCATGAGTGTCGAGAAATCCGGATTCGTCTGTGCGGAAACCCAGAAAAACGGCGAGCCTTTCGAAGGCAGGATCGTCAGTGCCTGCGGCAGCTTTGCCAACACTCCGGAAGACGGTGCCCGGACCGATCCCCTGATCAGCAAGTTACTCATGGCCGCAGACCAGAGCATGGAGCCTGTCTTCTGCGATGGTTATCTGATCATGCAATTCCACAACGATGACGGTAAACGCCTCTGGGTGGTGCTGGAGAGTAATCGCATTCCAGAAGAGGCTGACCGGGACCTGCTGCGCCTGTTTGCCACCAACATCGCCATTGGCTTTGAAAACATCACCCTGATCGAAACCCTGGATATGCAGGCCCATACCGACCCGATTTTCGGCCTGCCGAACCTGAACGCCTGTACCCGCCTGCTGAAGCAACGTCTGCGGTCACAAACCCCCGGTTTTCTGGCAATGACAACGATCGGATCTTTTCAGACTCTGTTTGCGCAATACGGGCCGCAGAATGCCGTGGCGCTGATCCGTGAAATTTTTGCACGGATGGAAAACTACACGACGGAGACCCACAGCGTGATTATGGCCGACGGCAGCTTCGGGGTGCTGGCCGATCACTGTGAACATGTCACCGGTGCCATCAGTCTGGCGCTGAGCAAACCCGTGACTACAGGCTCTCTGGAGGTGCCGCTGACACCCTCCACCGTTCTGGTAGACCTCAGCCAGCGTCAGGAAGGGCCCATGAGTATTCTGCGTGATGCCTCACTCGCTCTGATGCATGTCAGCCAGACCAATCCGGGCTGTTGTGAGATGTACGATGAGCATCTGATACGCCTGCTGAAACGTCAGCGGGAGCTGACTCAGGCACTGCACCGTGATGTACGCCAGAGCACAGGGTTCAGCGTGTGTATGCAGCCTAAAAACCGTCTGTCTGACGGCGCCATTGTCGGTGCAGAAGCGCTGTTACGCTGGAAGTGCCATGGTGAGAACATTTCCCCTGCTGAGTTTATTCCGCTGGCGGAGATGGCCGGTCTGATTCAGATACTCACTGTCTTTGTGATTCATGAAGTCGCCGCCTGGCTGAAAGACCAACCCGCAGAACGGATGATTCCGGTGTCGGTGAACCTGTCCATGGCTGATCTCAACAAACCCGGGCTGGCCAGCAGTATCATCCGCACGGTCAGTGAGCTGGGGATTGATCCGGCGCAGATGGAATTTGAAGTGACGGAGGGGGTCGCGATGGAAAACGCCATACTGGCGGCGGCCCAGGTGGAACAACTGGCAGCGGCCGGGTTCCACATTTCTCTCGATGACTTCGGCACCGGTTATTCATCACTCGGCCAGTTTGACCGCCTGCCAATCAGTACCATCAAGATTGACCGCGCCTTTGTTAAAGACATCTGCAGCAACCGCGCCAGCCTCAATCTGGCGTCTGTGATCATCAGCATGACACGGACACTGAATGTCAGTTGTGTCGCCGAAGGCGTGGAAACTGAAGAACAACGCCAGGTGCTGATGCGTCTGGGCTGCAATACTGGTCAGGGCTTCCTGTTCAGCCGGCCGGTACCGATTGAGCATTTTAACGAGCTGTTGCGAACCGCGTCTCAGGAACCCCCTGCAGAACAGCCCGGACGCCATGAGCGGAGATGACAGAGCGGTCTGCCGCCGGTATAACTGCTGGCAGACACACGAAAATAATAACGCCTCATGACCACTGAACCACTCCCGCACAACCCCGGCGAAACCGGCACCGGGCCCCGCTATGGCATTCTTCTGGCCAGCATCGTACTGGCCCTTGTGCTCTGGAACACCCTGCCCTTTCCGGCCCCCATCGTGACCGGTCTTACGTTGCTGACCTTTATCGGGCTGCTGTGGCTGACCGAGGCCATCCATGTAACCATCACAGCCCTTCTAGTACCGGTACTGGCGGTATTGCTGGGCGTAACGGATACCGGACAGGCGCTGAGTTTTTTTGCTGACCCGATCATCTTTCTGTTTCTCGGGGGCTTTGCTCTGGCTGCGGCTCTGCACAGTCAGGGCCTGGATAAGGCCATTGCTCACAAGATGCTGCAGCTGGCCGCAGGCCGCTTCAGTGTTGCCGTGATCCTGCTGTTTCTGGTGTCAGCCGGATTGTCCATGTGGATCAGCAATACGGCGACCACCGCCATGATGCTGCCCCTCGCGCTGGGTGTACTGCACCAGCTGAACCAGGAAGAAAGACGCTCAACCTATGTCTTTGTGCTGCTGGGCGTCGCCTACAGTGCCAGTATTGGCGGTATCGCAACCCTGGTCGGCAGCCCACCCAATGCCATTGCCGCCGTACAGAATAATTTCACCTTTTACGACTGGATGGTTCTGGCAGGCCCGTTGTCGCTGATCCTGCTCCCGGTTACGCTGGGGGTGCTGTGGCTGGTGATACGCCCGCAGCTGAATGACCGTATTTCAGCCTCTGCTGGGACTCTGCAGTGGACACGGCAGCGCATACTCACCTTGCTGATCTTTGCCCTGACTGTGATTGGCTGGGTGTTCGGTGGCCCGCTGAATCAGTGGCTGGGCCCCTTCGCCAAACCGGATACGCTGGTCGCCGTAACCGCGATCATCCTGCTGGCGGTCAGCGGCGTGGTGAGTTGGAAGGACATTGAGAAAACCACCGACTGGAGCGTACTGCTGCTGTTCGGCGGCGGACTGTGCCTGAGTGGTGTATTGAAAAGCAGCGGTACCAGCGTGTTTCTGGCGGAGAACATCGCCGCCTTGCTGGGAAATGCCAGCCCTCTGCTGATACTGCTGAGTCTGGTGACCTTCGTGGTTTTCCTGACGGAGTTTGCCAGCAATACCGCCAGTGCGGCCCTGTTGATTCCTGTGTTCGCGGCCATTGCCGAAGGCATGGGGCTGTCTCCGGTAATGTTGACGACCGTCACCGCCGTTGCTGCGTCCTGTGCCTTTATGCTGCCGGTGGCAACACCGCCCAACGCTATTGTGTTTGGCTCAGGTTATATCCGCCAGCAGGAAATGATGAAGGCCGGTCTGTGGATTAACCTCAGCTGTATTGCCATCATCGTCCTGTACGCCCGGCTGTTCTGGTAGCACTCAGTAATCCAGCGCCGGGTAAATTGATTCGGCGTACAACTGCAGGTCGTATATATGCTGCAGCCGCAGTGGATTATCGGCAACGGCCTGCGCGGCCTGTTCCAGCAACGGAGCAAAACGGGCAAAGGTCATCACCGCGGTACCCGGCACGCCTTCCAGCAAACGCTGGGTACGGTAATGCTCCCAGCGTTCACGCTCATCGCCGTTCAGCGTGTCGGGAAAGTTACGGGCACGGAAACGGAACAACATTTCTTCACCGCGGTCGTCCTGGAACGGATTCGGATAGTCGGCCAGGTCCCAGTCACTCATGCGGTGAATCTCATCCATGGCGTTTTTATCCGCAGACGGGAAAAACCCGTCGTATAAACGGCCGTCAACATCGGCAATGCCGGTGAAACTGCGGGAGCCGAACACATCTCCGAGTTTGGTTGCCAGTGAACCACCGGTACGCAGCTGCTGCAGATGCGCCCGTAACTGATCACCGGAAATCCCCCAGCGTTCGGCCTGCTCCGGCGAGAGCGTGTTGGCCGGTGCCAGCACCGGGGCTTTGTTGATGTGTACTTCTTTCAGTGGCAGGCGTTCCGTCCCGGCTGGCAGCTCATCGGTTTTTGTGAACACCCGCAGGGCTATCTCTTCAGCACTCAGTTCATACAGTGGCGCCGGGTCCACCGCCAGATCCCAGGCGATAAAGCTGTTGCGGTTCACCGGGTGCCAGCACAGCGGTGCAATCAGCGCCATACAACCACGTTCAACCGCGTACATACCCGAGATATGCACCAGAGGTTTGTGCTGAGTGACGTCAATCAGCCCACCGAGTGACTGCTTGCTGCGGTGGCTGTAGAGAAACTGGTACAGCTTCGGCTGCGCCTGTTTCAGCAGGCGCGCCAGCGCGATGGTTGCACGTACATCTGACAGGGCATCATGTGCATTTCCATGATCAAGACCATTGGCCGCGGTCAGATGCTCAAGCCTGAAACTCTGTCGCCCGTCTTCATTCAGCGGCCACTGAATACCATCCGGGCGCAGGGCAAAGGCACAGCGCATGGCATCGAGCAGGTCCCAGCGCGAATTGCCGCCCTGCCACTCGCGCGCATAGGGATCATAAAAATTGCGATAAAGGGTATAACGCGTGATTTCGTCGTCAAAACGAATGCTGTTGTAGCCCGCTGAACAGGTGCCAGGCTCGCTGAACATCTGATTGATGCGGCCGATAAACTCTGTTTCCGGCAGGCCTTTCTGCTGGCAATCCTGCGGTGTGATGCCGGTAATCAGTACGGCCTGAGGATGCGGCAGGTAATCATCCGCCTGACGGCAGAACAGCTCAAGGACGTCGCCGGTTTCGTTGAGGTCTTCGTCCGTACGGATACCGGCAAACTGGGCCGGACGGTCCCAGGCGGGTGAGGCACCAAAGGTTTCGTAATCGTACCAGACTATAGAATTCACGCAGGGTCCTGTTTCTTGGCTGAATGTGATGAACGAAGCGTGAGAGTAACGTATTCACGAAAAAGGGGCCAAATTCAGGCCCCTTTTTCCTCAGTTCTGGTTCCTCAGTTCTGGTTCTTCAGTTCTGGCTTTATTCAGGTCGACTGCCTGATGTCGCCGGAACAGGTTACCAGCCCTGTTTCTCACCATCGGGCAGAGACACCAGCTCACCGTACATCAGATAGGATGCGACATCCCGGGATGACTGCACCGGCAGTTCCTGCATCGGCAGGTGGCCAACACCTTCGTAGCTGACCAGCGTCATGTTCGGCAGATGGGTTTTGAACTGCTTCATAATGCGGGTTTTGGTCCACTCATCAGATTCTCCCCACATCACCAGCGCCGGTGTTTCAATGTACTTGATACGCTGGCTTTCGTTGTTGCCTTCTTCCAGCTGATCTTTCATATCACGGGCGACCTGAATAAAGGCATCACGGTTACCCTGACGCAGCATCATATCCTGCGTGCGGCGTACCACGTCCTTGGTAATGCGGTCTTCTTCGTAGTACATGGAATCCAGGCGGGACTTCACTTTATAGCGCGGCAAAGTCCAGGAATTCAGACCGGCCAGCACCGGAAGTGTGTTGTAAGCCAGTACCGGGGGCAGCTCCTGATCAAAACCGGTGGCATCCACCAGAACCATGCTGTCGAGCACACCGGGATTCTGCAGCGCGTAGTTCCAGGTCAGGAAACCGCCGTAAGAGGCGCCCACCATATGAATCGGCAGTTCATCCAGCCCGAGTTTCATCATGAACTCATCGAGCACGTTAAGCATGTAATCAAGATCGTAGCTGGCGTCTTCCGCCTTACCCGGGCCGGTCAGACCATGGCCAGGCAGGTCAAGACGTACAACCCGGAAATTCTGTGACAGCTTTTCGGCCCAGGCATCCCACACATGCAGGGAGGAATGCTCGCCGTGCAGCATCAGCACCACTTCACCGGAGCCCTGATCCTGATAATGAATCACCAGATCCTCAACCGACACAAAGCGGGAGGTATCGTCGGTGTATTTCTGGGTCAGTTCAGACAGCGGCCGGCTTCCCAGCCCCATGTAGGCACAGCCGTTAAGTGCCAGCCCGATAAGAGCTGTCAGTGAAAGTAGCAGCACAGAGCGCATGCGTTTCATAGCCGGAAAGGAGCGGTTCATTGGAAGTTCCGTTCGTTCTTTATTGTTAGAGTTATCAGCGCATTACCTTATCACAGACAAACGCCGAAAACAGCACCGGCTTTACGACCCTGTGAGGCCTGCGGACAGGGCATGAAATAGCACTTTCTAAATACCCGTCCGGAGTTACAATGGCGGCCTTTCTGCACGATTTTCAGGGTCAGTATCAGTTCCATGGTTTTCAGTAAGTTTTTCCGTCGCGCCTCTGCCGACGCCACCCGGCCTGCTCCTAAAAGCAGTCAGCAATCACCGTCCGACCTGAAAAGCTGTTCTGAGCAGGCGCTGGAGTCTCTGCTCAGTGAAGCACCCAAGTCTGCGCGGCCGGAGATCCGCCAGGAGCTGCTCGGCCGTCTGCTCAAAGGCGGAAGCATTCCTGCCGCTGCGGACGATGCCCTGCTGGTCCGCATTGTTGCCTTTGCCGATGACACTGAAATCGCTCAAGCCGCACTCAACCGGATTACCGATGAAGCGGCACGCGCCCGTCTGGCCCGTGAACACAGCATTGCCCGGGTAAGACTGCTGGCTGCGGCTACCCTGTCTGGCAGTGAGCTGCTGCACACCGTGATGCAGTCTGCTCAGGGCAGCGATAAAGCGGTCTACCGCTTGTGCAAAGACCGCCTGCACGAACAACAGCAGGCAGAGGCTGAACAGCAACAACAACTGCAGCGCTTACAGCAACTGCAGGAGCAGCTGGCTCATCTGGTCGGCCACCCTGACAGCCCGGATTTTGCCGGTCGCTTTCAGGTACTGAGCCAGCGCTGGCAGGACGTACCGTCATTTCCCGAGGGCTTTAACCCGGCCCCGGCGGAAGAACTGCTGACGCAGGCCGCAGCGCTGGAACAGTCCCGCCGGCAGGCTGAAGCCGAACAGCAGGCCGCTGCCGCAGCAGCCACCGAACGCCAGACCATTCTGCAACGTCTGAAAGCCGCCCTGGGCAATGCCGATCAGGCATCCGGAACCTGGTCTTCCCTGCTGGAAGCCGAACAGCAGGCCTGGCGCTCTGCTTCCGGGCCTCACCTTCCTGCCGCAAAAGAGCAACAGGCATTTGATCAGCTGCTGGAAACCGCGACCCGGGTATTGCAGGCACTGCGCGCGCACGAAGCCCTGCAGTCCGCAGCGGATCCGACGGCAGAAGCAGTGACACCGGAAGACGCTGCGACAGATCAGATTCCTGCCGCAGACTCTGCACAGCAGGCCCGTGAATGGCTGCAACAGATCAGCTGGCCTGAAGCCGCCGCAACACCGGTCTGGTTGCAGCAGCTGCAGAGCCGCGCGCAGGTCCGGGAAGTCAGGACAGAGAACGAAAAACCGGCCAGACTGAAAGAACCCGGCCGTGACCCGGAACTTCTGCAGCAGCTGAATACGCTCTCTGCCAGCATGGAAGCCGCGCTGGATGAGGGTAACGCTGGGGAAGCCGGACGCTGTGAGAAACGTCTGCAGAAGCTGCTTGATCAGCTGTCACCCCAGGCGCGTCATAAAGTTCAGGGCAGTGTCCGCCTGCTCAGTGGACGCCTGCATGAGCTGCGTGACTGGCAGGGTTTTGCCGTAACCCCGAAGAAAGAGGCCCTGTGCGCTGAGATGGAAGCCCTCAGCACCTCCCCGGCAGGTGACCCTGAATCCCGCGCGGATCAGATAAAAACCCTGCAGCAGGCCTGGAAAGATCTGGGCTACTCCGGCAATGACCGTGATCTGTGGGAACGCTTCCGGGCGGCTGCAGACACGGCCTTCGAGCCCTGCCGAGTATTTTATGAAGAACAGGCACAGCAGCGGGCCGCGATGGTCAGCGCCCGGGAAAACCTGATTGCCGAACTGACCGGTTACGAATCAGCGATGAACTGGGAAACAGCGGACTGGAAAACCGTACAGGCAACTCTGGACGCCGCACGTGAGGCTTTCCGTCAGGCCGGACCGGTTGACCATAAGGCACACACCCGCACCCAGAAAGCCTTCCGCGACATTTGTGACCGGATTTATGCGCACCTCAAAGGTGAATATGACCGCAACCTGAACCTGAAAAGAACACTGGTGGAAAAAGCGGCGGCCGCAACAGAAAACGACGATGTGCATGCTGCTGCCGACACGATCAAACAGTTACAGCAGGAATGGAAAAGCATCGGCATGACGCCACGGGCCGCTGACCAGAAACTCTGGTCAGAACTGCGCAGCCATGCAGATGCGGTATTTGCCCGTCTGGGCGAACAGCGCCAGGCCAGAAAACAGGTACTCGATGAGACCGTTGCTCAGGGGGAAGCTCTGCTGAAAACGGCGACAGACGCCCTCAGCAACAACCCTGCAACGGCATCTGCCCAACTGGATGAATGCGCTGCCGGTCTGGCGCAACTCGACTTACCTAAAAGCGCAGCACAGCGCCTCGGTGCTGAACTGAGCCACCTGCGCCAACAACAGACCGACGCGCTCAACCGCAAAGCCTCTGAGCAGAACCGGGCGAGCTGGCAGTCGCTGCTGAGCTGGCTGGAAAACCCGGCAGTAACGGACATTCCCGCGAGCGGGGAGTTACCACAAGGAATCGGCGCAGACTGGTTCGCCGGCGATACAGCGGCCACACTTGATGCACAGGAAATCTGCATCCGCATGGAAATCCTGGCCGACCAGAACAGTCCTGAGAACGAACAGGAAGCGCGGATGGCAGTGCAGGTGAAGCGTCTCGCGGAAGGTCTGGGGCGCGGAATCAGCCCGGAGGAAGAACGTGCCCAGCTGATCCGTGAGTGGCTGGCATTAACGCCACAGGAAGCCGTCATGTGCAGCCGTTTCTGTGCGGCCCTGAAACAGAGCCTGAACTGATCTGAGACCAGGGTTCGGGCAGAACCGGGAGAATGCCTTCATCCCGGTTCTGTATCTGGCGTATTACTGGCTGTGTTTGCAGATCAGGAAGTGAAATTCACCGTCCATTTCTTCATGGCGGATCAGCTCATGCCCCAGAAAACTGCAGAAGCGTGTGAAATCACGCACGGTTGAAGGATCTGTTGCGAGCACGACCACAACGTCCCCTTCCGCAACCTCATCCATCACCTGATGCAGAAGCATCACAGGCTCAGGACACAAGAGCCCACGGGCATCCAGTGTACGGTCAGCTGTATCGATCATGATGTCGTTCCTGTCAGATAAGTATCTGATACATCTTATGAGCATAAACCTCTTATACAGGCCCTGTACAGAGCACATACAAAAGTAAGTGCAGAAAGGTGCAACAGAGGCAGAAAAGCGTACGCCAGAAACAGAAAACCCCGCCGTAGCGGGGTTTTCTGTTTGTCTGAGTCAGTGAAAAAGATTCCCGACTCAGAAGCGTCGCGAGCGATACTCAGGCAAGGCAAAGGTTATTGAGAAAGCGCAGTGTACATGTGGCACATGAGCATTTCGAAAGAACCTTTAACACCGCCTGAGTGAGCGCAGCAGCTTCGTAAGCTTACTTCTCGAGGATGGCTACCACGCCCTGACCACCTGCAGCACAGATGGAGATCAGACCACGGCCAGAACCTTTCTCGTTGAGCATCTTAGCCAGAGTACCGACCACACGACCACCGGTCGCGGCGAACGGGTGACCAGTTGCAATGGAAGAACCGTTAACGTTCAGTTTGCTGCGGTCGATGCTGCCCAGGGGTGCATCCAGACCCAGTTTCTGAGTACAGAACTTCTCGTCTTCCCAGGCTTTCAGGGTAGAAGCAACAACACCGGCGAAGGCTTCGTGGATTTCATAGAAATCGAAGTCCTGCAGAGTGATACCGGCACGCTTCAGCATACGTGGTACTGCGTAAGCAGGCGCCATCAGCAGGCCTTCTTTCTCACGGTTGCCGTCTTTGCCGAAGAAGTCGACAGCAGCAGTTTCGTAGAAGCTCAGGTAAGCCAGTACTGGCAGACCACGCTCTTTCGCCCACTCTTCAGTAGCCAGCAGCACTACAGAAGCACCGTCAGTCAGCGCAGAAGAGTTACCGGCAGTCAGAGTACCTTTACCCGATTTCTTGTCGAAAGCAGGCTTCAGGCTGGCCAGTTTTTCCATGTTTGGTTCACGCGCCAGGTTGTCTTTTTCCAGACCCAGGAACGGAGTGATCAGATCGTCGAAGAAACCACGCTCGTAAGCAGCCAGCAGGTTGGTGTGGCTGTTGAAGGCAATTTCGTCCTGCTCTTCGCGGGTGATGCCCCATTCTTTAACCGTGATCTCAGTGTGATCACCCATGGACATACCGGTACGCGGCTCACCGTTTTTCGGGATCAGAGGCGCCAGATGCTTAGGACGGATCTTAGCCAGCTGAGCCAGTTTGTCTTTGGTGGTTTTCTTGCGGTTGGCTTCCAGCAGGATCTTACGCAGACCTTCGCTGACACCGATAGGCGCATCGGACGTGGTATCGGAACCACCGGCAATACCGCTGTCGATATGACCCAGAGCGATCTTGTTAGCGACCATCATCAGCGCCTGCAGACCGGTACCACACGCCTGCTGGATATCAACGGCCGGGGTGTGAGCGTCCAGTGCGGTGCTCAGTACAGTTTCACGGGCCAGGTTGAAGTCACGGCTGTGCTTGATAACAGCACCGGCAACGAATTCACCAATACGCTCGCCTTGCAGGCCGTAGCGGTTAACCAGACCATTCAGGGCTGCAGTCAGCATGTCCTGGTTTGAGGCATAGGAGTACGCGGTATTGGAACGCGCAAAAGGAATACGGTTAGCGCCGACGATGGCGACTTTACGAACAGTCTGTGTCATGTCTCAATCCTGTGTCTATCTAGAAAAATAGGCCTTGCCATACTCACGGCAGAACGCAAAATATCACAATCTTCTGCCAGATGCGCGCAGTCTACCGGGTGATCGTGGACGGGCATTGGCTGAACTGACACCCATGACGCTGCCCAGGGTCAATTTCAGACCTTATTATTGCTGGTGTAATCTGCTACCCTCCGGCGCTGTGCATCCCGCGCCGTCGCGATACATGGGGTACTGCAGACACAGAAGCATATATAATGTGGCAGTCCTGAATCCCGTAATGACTTAAACAAGTGGAACGGAACATGAGTAACTTTTACGAAACCATGCTGAACAACAACCTGGGCCGCAGCCTGCTGAAAACTGCCGGCCTGCCGACTCCGATCGATCTGAAGCGTTACAACCCTTCTCAGGAAACTTACTTCGAAGGTAAGGTTCTGGTCGGTGCCTGTAAGAATGCAGCGCTGCTGGGCGACCTGTTCCGCAACCTGAAAGCGTCCAAAGCTACCGTTTACTTCCCTGCAGCTGCCAAAACCGCAGCTGACATCCTGGCCGCCGCCAACAAGGCCGGTGTCCGTGCTATCGGTGTTGAAACCAAAAAAGGCATGAGCGAAAAATTCGACGCCTTCGTGTTTGATGCGTCCGGCTTTGAAAGCGGTGCTGACCTGAATCAGCTGTACTACTTCTTCAACCCGGTTATGCGCCAGCTGAACAGCAATGGCCGTGCACTGGTTCTGGGTCGTCCGCACATGAAAGCAGCTACTGGTGAGCAGGCTGCGGCCATGCGTGCACTGGAAGGTTTCACCCGTTCAGTAGCAAAAGAAATCGGCAAGAAGAGCTCTACCTCTCTGACCATTTATGTTGAAGAAGGCGCCGAAGCGAATCTGGATTCGTCTTTCCGTTTCGCCATCTCTGCCAAGTCCTGCTACGTTGATGGCCAGACCATCACCGTCAGCAAAGCTGCAGCCAGTGAATACCCTGACTGGCACAAGCCCCTGGCCGGTAAAGTTGCTCTGGTGACTGGTGCAGCCCGTGGTATCGGTGAATCCATCGCCCGTACTCTGGCCCGTGACGGCGCTAAAGTTCTGGGTCTGGACATTCCACCGGCTGAGAAAGATCTGAGCCGCGTTATCGCTGAAATCGGTGGTGAAATGCTGCTGGCCGATATCTCTTCCAAAGAAGCTCCTCAGCAGATTTCTGACAAGCTGAAAGAAATGGGCGGCGGTGACATCATCGTTCATAACGCTGGTGTTACCCGCGATAAGACGCTGGCTAACATGCCTGAGCACTGGTGGAACATGACCATCGATATCAACCTGCTGGCTGAAGAGCACATCAACGATGCGCTGCTGGCTAACGGCACTCTGAACAAAGGCGGCAGCATCATCTGTGTTTCCTCCATGAACGGTATTGCCGGTCAGCTGGGTCAGACCAACTACGCTGCGTCTAAAGCGGGTGTCATCGGTTACGTTCAGTACATGGCTCCGGTTCTGGCTGAGAAAGGCTTCACCATCAACGCTGTGGCTCCGGGCTTCATCGAAACTCAGATGACCGATGCCATTCCGTTCATGACCCGCGAAGTCGGTCGTCGCCTGAACTCCCTGTCTCAGGGCGGCAAGCCAGTTGATGTGGCCGAGACCATTGCCTTCTTCGGCAACCCGGCCTCCAACGGTGTCACCGGCAACATCGTCCGTGTGTGTGGTCAGTCACTGGTTGGTGCCTGATTCCCCCCTGCTCCCACCGGGAGCATCCAAAAAAAGCCGGCTTTGCCGGCTTTTTTTGTGTCCGTTTATCATGTTCTGTCATCCGTCCCGCTTGTATATTTGTTCTGTCACTTTCTGCCATAATCCGGACGATATAACTGGAATTGTCCACCACCCTGGGTTTTATCTATGCGGGATCACCTGAATCAGCCCAGCGAGCCGAATTACCTGTACCGGTTTGGCAGCGCTGAGTTTGATCAGTCATTACTGGAACTGCGCATCAGTGGTCAGGCCATTGATGCCGAGCGTCGCCCTCTGGAGTTGCTCAACCTGTTTCTTGATCACGTCGGTGAAGTACTCACGAAAGATGAGCTGCTCAACAGCCTGTGGGACACCGATGAAGTCGGCGAAGGTGCACTGGCCAATGCTGTCAGCCGTCTGAGAAGACTGCTCGGCCCGGACAACGCCTCCTTTATTGTTACCCGCCCCCGCCTTGGCTACAGCTTTGTTGGTAAGGTAGAGCGCATCGCACAGAATCAGCCACTGAAAAGTGCTGTTGCGCTTGAGTCCGGAAAACCCATTCCCGGCCGTCAGGACTTCCTGCTGGATACCCTGATGTCCGTATCGGGTAACAGCAGCCGTGAAGTCTGGGATGCCCGCCCGGTCCGCGGCGGACAGCATCATGTGTTCAAGTTCACGGCAGAAGCGGACGGCCTGCGCCAGCTGAAACGGGAATATACGATTTCAGAGCTGCTGTCCCGCTCGGCATCCACGGCAGATTCTGTTGCCCATATCTGTGGGAGGAACTTTGAAACGCCTCCTTTTTATCTGGAATACCCCTTTCTTGGTCCCGACCTGCTGAAGTGGTCAGAAGATAAACAGCAACTCTCTGCGCTTTCCCGGACCGAACGCCTCAGCCTGTTCCTGCAGATCGCAGACACGGTGGCAGCGGCCCACAGCATTGGCGTTCTGCACAAAGACATTAAGCCAGCCAATATCCTGATGACAGAGACCGGTGACGGAATGAAGCCGGTAGTGACTGACTTCGGGTCCAGTCATCTGATGCAGTCACAAGTGCTGAATGACATGGGGATCTCACCTCTGGGGCTGAGTATCACCTTTGACGCGTCCCCAACCAGCACAGGAGGGACCCTGTTGTATCTGGCTCCCGAGGTCTGGGCTGGCCAGTCTCCGAGTGTTCAGTCAGACGTCTTTTCCCTGGGGGTCATGCTGTACCAGATGATCTCCGGCGATCTGCGTACCGGCATACCTCCGGACTGGCAGAAATCCCTCGATGACGACCTTCTGTGCGAAGACATTCAGCTGGCGACGGCCAGCAATCCTGCCCAAAGAATTCAAAGTGTCGCTGAACTGGCCGAACGCCTGCGTAACCTGAAAGTACGCCGGGATGAAGCTCAGGAGAAACAGGCGCGTGAACAACACGCGGCGGAGATGCAACGGGCTCTTGAGCAATCTCAGGCCCGCCGTCCCTGGCTGGTTGCAGCCACCATGTCTCTGCTCGTAGGGATGATTGCTTCCTTAGGGCTGTACCAGGAAGCCGTCCGGGCACAAAAAGAAGCTCGGCGCTCCCAGCAACTTGCACTCGAGCAGAAAGCCCGAGCCGAGAACATCAACCAGTTCTGGCAGGATGAAATCATCCAGAGTGGCAACCCGTACAGCCGTGATGAAGCCTCCATCAGGGATGTACTCAATTACGCCAGCCAGCGTATCAATCAGGTCTTCGGTGATGACCCGGAGACAGCAGCAAGCACCCATGAGTCACTTGCAAAAGCCTTTAACGGGTTAACAGACTACCCTCAGGCCCGTGACAACTACCTGGCTGCCGCGGAAAAATACGCACAAGCCTATGGAGAGAACAGCATTCCTGCCTGGAGAACACGCCTTACACTCAGTCAGTTAATGGCTCAGAACGGAGATGTAAAAGACGCCAGGGCCCTGCTGGACAGCTTCAGGGAGCGCTCTTTCGGCGACTACCATACCCGCTCACTGCTGGGTTTTTATGCCCTCAAAGCATCCAGCCTGATTCACAGTGCCCAGCAGGAGTGGACAGAATCAGCCACCGACCTGGAACGTGCTGTTGCCCTGTTTGCCGTACTTGATGAACTGACTCAGGATGACCGTCTCTCCACTTATCTGGCTTTGGCCAGTAAATACCGTCGCCTGCAACGTTACGATGAAGCGGAGGAACTTCTGGAGAGAATCCTCGCCTCTGACACCACCTTGTCGCAGGCAAGAATGGCATCGCTGAAATTACGTCAGGCAATGATTTACGTGGAAAGGAATCAGCTGGATAAAGCGGAACCCCTGTTGTTAAAGCTTGAAGAAGAATTCGCCAGCCTGCTGGGTGTCGACTCGCTGGACTCGTTGCGCACTCTCAACCAGCTCTCGCGGCTTTACAGCATGAAAGGCGACTACCGCAAAGCGCTGGGTTATGGACGGAAAGCCTATGATGTTTCCAGCTCACAATTTGGCCCGCTGCATGCCAACACCCTGATCGATCAGTCGCAATATGGGTTACTCCTGCATTACAGCGGCAACAGCCGTGAAGCCATTGCGATTATGAAGGATGCGATCAGCAAATTTCAGCAGATGTACGATACAGAGCCAGCTTATGTCCATGGGCTGCGTTATCTGATTGCCGAAGCTTTGCTGAGAGAAAAAGAATATGAAGAGGCAGAAAGACTGATAGCGCAGATTGATCCTCAGAGATTGAAAAGCTCCAGTCCGGAAACTGACGCAGACCTCAACCTGTCTATTCTCAGATCAGTCATCCAGCTCCATAAACATCCCAACCCGGAAGTGGTGTCTCTTCTGCAAAGTGAGTTAAACCGTATTGAACAATGCGATCCCTGCATTGTGGAAGAACTGGGTCTGGCAGCACTGGCAGATGCTGGTACCGGACTGCATAACTCAGTTGTCTCTAAAAGCGACTGATCTGCAGAAGACAGCCCCTCAGACTTTGCTGTAGTGTTGTTTCACCGCAAACAATGTCGCCAGAAACACCAGCTGAGGTGCGAAAAAAAGTACGAGGATTGTTGTAATAGGTTCCATAGACTACCACCGCTCAAGGGTCTGAAACTGGATAGTGTGAATGTAGAATCTGCCTCAACTGAAGTCTTACCGGAACTCTACCGCAACGTTAGAATCATTTTTTTCCCAATTAAATCAATAAGTTAAAAAACATACATACATAGAAAACATTTCCACTCCGAGGTTGTCGAAAGTATAACGACACGCTTATTATGTGACCTGATATGTAGCAAAAGGACTTCCAATGTCAGGCGCAATGACAGACTCCGGTGACATCCGTTATCTCTTCCGCTTCGGTTCAGCCGAGTTCGACCAGGCCCGTTTCCAGCTGACGGTTAATGGCCAGATCGTGGATGCTGACCGCCGTCCTCTGGAACTGTTGAACCTGCTGCTGGAACACATCGGCGAAGTCCTCACCCGGGAAGAGCTTTACGACACGCTCTGGGAAGGTGAAGACGTCGGCGAAGGTGCCATCGCCAACGCCGTCAGCCGCCTGCGTCGCCACCTCGGATTGGACAATGCGGCCTTCATCGTAACCCGCCCCCGGGTTGGCTATTCCTTCATCGGCAAGGTCGAGCGTATTGCCCAGAACCAGCCACTGAAAAGCTCGGTGGAACTGGCAGCTGAACAGCCAGTCCCAGGCCGCACCGACTTCCTGCTGGATACCCTGCTGTCCGTTTCCGGCAGCAGCAACCGCGAAGTCTGGAAAGCACGGTCTGTCCGCGGTGAACAGTCCCATGTGTTCAAGTTCACACAGCAGGCCGATGGCCTGCGCCAGCTGAAACGTGAGTACACCCTGTCGGAACTGCTGAGCCGGGTCCCTGCCACAGCAGATAAAGTGGTCAGCGTCTGTGGCCGTAACTTCGAAGAACCGCCTTTTTACGTGGAGTACCCGTATCTGGGGCCGGACCTTCTGAGCTGGGCAGAGAATAATGGGCAGCTGAGCGCACTCTCCCGGGAAGCCCGTCTTGATCTCTTTCTTCAGATTGCGGATGTCGTCTCCGCGGCACACAACGTCGGGGTTCTGCATAAAGACATCAAGCCCGCAAACATTCTGATTCACACTCCGGAGTCAGGTGACCTGAAGGCCATGCTGACGGACTTTGGCTCAAGTCACCTGATGGAATCTCAGGTACTCAGTGAGCACGGAGTCTCCCCCCTGGGTATGAGTGTGACCTTTGATGAAGCGCCCTCATCATCCGGCGGCACCCTGCTCTATCTGGCTCCCGAAGTCTGGACCGGTGAATCACCGAGCATCCGCTCAGATGTATTCTCTCTCGGCATAGTGCTGTACCAGCTCATCAGTGGCGATCTGCGACAGGGCATTCCTTCCGACTGGCGTGATCATCTCGATGACGATCTGCTGGCCGATGACATCCAACAGGCCACCAGCAGTGATCCGTCAAAACGCTTACAGAGTGTTGCTGAACTGGCTGACCGGCTGCGCACCCTCAAAGTCCGGCATCAGGCCGCCGCTGAACAGCAGGCCAAAGACGCTGAAATGCTGGCCGCCAGAGAGGCTCTGAACCGCTCACGGGCACGCCGCCCCTGGCTGATTGCCGCCAGCCTGACACTGGTGATGGGTCTTGCTGTCTCGCTGGTAATGTATCAACAGGCACTCACCGCTCAGAAAGAAGCCGAAAAGCAGATCGCCCGGGCCGAATCCATCAACCAGTTCTGGCAGGATGAAATCATTCAGGGGGGGAACCCCTACGCCAAAGATCAGGCTTCCATTGTCGATGTACTGGAAAGTGCCAGTGGCCGGGTTGAGGTGGCTTTTAAAGACGACCCCGCAACAGCTGGTTCAATCTTTGAATCTCTAGGTACAGCGTTTGGAGCACTTTCTGACAGAGATAAAGCCACAGACGTTTTCCAAAAAGCCTATGAGAATTATACATTAGCCTATGGAGAGAATAGTCCGAAAGCACTGTATTCACAATTGACCTCTGCATACTATCTGACTGAAAAAGATACCTCAGCAGCTCTTAGGGCATTGGAAAATCCAACCATCAAAGGGCTCAATGACGCCTCTGTAAACGACGAGTATCTTCAAGTCCTCTACCGCCGATATATGCTCCAATCCGGTCTTGCAACAAATAAACAGCAATGGGCTGAATCTGTGAAATTCCTAGAAAAGGCAGTACAAATTACTAATTCCACTAACTTTTCAGAATATGATCGACTAACCACATACAAGGTTTTACTCTTTGAATACTTACAAACCGGACAGGAAAACAAGGTAATTGAAATTGCTAAAGGCCTCCTAGAGAGTGATTTAGTTCTCAGCAAAGCCATGCAGATAACGTTTCAGTCTATCATTGCTTCGGCTTATTTATCATTGCATGACTTCGCACAGGCCGAGACTCTTCTATTGACGATTGAGAGTGAACTGGAAGACATCCAGGCAACTGAGTCTTTAGACTATATTAGAGCCCAGAATCGTCTGACAACTTTATATACCGAAACAGAAAGATATCCAGAATCACTGAAACATGCTCAAAAGGCTTCCGCTATTTCTGAAAAGATGTTTGGCATCAATAACATAACCACTGCGATTCTTAACGGGTCTCTGGGTTTAGCCCTCTTGAGGACTGAGAGTTATTCTGATGCGATAAAAATATTAAAATCTTCTCAACAAACGCTTTTAGAACTTGCTGGTGAAGATGCCATCTATAAAGAATTGTTTTTTCACGCAATTGCTCAGGCAATGATTTTTTCGGGTAAATACGACCAGGCACGTACAATGATTGATAAGATCAACATTGAGCTCTTACAAGAAAATCAACCGAAAATGAAGGCCTCTCTTGAGATTGATTTAATGAGATCCCTGAACAACTACCTTGAATACAGTGATAATTCTCTCAGACATGAATTAAAAAGAGGAATTTCACAGCTTGAAGGTTGCAACTGCTTCCTCCGCTTTAAACTTGTAGAAATGTTTGGAGAACCCATAAAATCGAGTGAGGTAATTAGTACTTCAGAATGAATGGCTTTCGGCTTTGTTATTAGATGGAAATAAACACTCTGCTTCACCAGCCATTCTATCCAGTGCCTTTATTTATGATATGACATTAAATTTAAGTAGCCATTAATTGAAATCATGAATTTCCACATACAAAAATCTTCATAGATTATCGACCGAATAAATTCTTCATAGATTTAATCACCAGAAACAAGTAAACGCTCACTGATTGCAGTTGCGCGTTATTAACTCTTGTTACCAATACACTTTGTAACCTTCCCAAAAAACAGGGCCATTCCAAATTAGAGGTTTTCCGGGATAATCAACGTAAACAGGAGATAATTTCTGCAGTTAATTTCTTACAGAACGATAATCAATCTGCGCTGACTTTTATTGAGAAAAAACTACCTGATCTGGAAGGGTGTGCTTGTATCCTACATCATGTTCTGAGAGATATAGTGTCAAAAGCAGAATGCTCCGAAGCAACATGGCAGGTCTCTGCCGGTGACTGATGCCCGTTGTTACGGATGACGGACTTATCCAAGCTACCCTGCAACAACCTGTTGCACTGACCATTCCATTCAGGTCTTTCCTTATTCCTGTATGTCCAGTAGCCTGAACTGGTATACAGGATTCCGAATATATGCAACTTAACAGTTTTACCGATTACGGGCTGCGCGCCCTGATCATGCTTGGCAGCCTTCCGCCAGGCAGTCTGACCAGTGCCGGGGAGATCTCTGAGACCTTCGGTGTTTCACGCAATCACATGATGAAAATCGTTAACCGCCTTGCCCAGCTCGGTCTGGTTGAAACCATCCGCGGCAAAAATGGAGGTATCCGCCTGAAGAAGCCACCTTCCGACATCAATATCGGTCAGGTCATTCGTGGTACAGAGCCTCTGCAGCTGCTCGACTGTTCTACTGAGAACTGTCATATCAGCCCGGCCTGCCGCTTGAAAGGTGTTTTAGTCGATGCCAAAAATGCATTCCTGGGCGTGCTTGATCAGTACACGCTCGATGATGTGCTCCGTGATAACAGTGAACTCCAGGCTATTCTGCGGATTCAGCCAGTCACCAGCTGAAACCCTTAACGCTTTTTCTTACTGCGCTTACGGCGCAGATACTCTCTGACCGGGCGCGGTTTGTCCGGCAGAGCTTTGGCAAAGCGGGCCCGCATGTGCTCAACCTTTTCTTCTTTCTCCTGATGCGTTTTGTCATGCCGGTGCTTCTCTGCAGCCTGGCTGAAATCAACAACGTTTTCTTCATCCGTCATTTACACCTCCTCCGTCTGTTGCAACGCCTCATACATAGGTTGCAGGTGTTCTTCATAACGACGCCAGCGGCCCACAGCCTGATCTGACAAAGGCTGACGCACCTGAGTTGCAGAGGTTGTCCGAACCGCACGTTTATTTTCATAAAATGACAGACAGGCATCGTGCCAGGGCAGCCCCAGATAGCTGAGGAGCCTGCGGGTCTGCTCTTCCGGGTTCTGCAACAGCGCCTCATGCGAGACTTCGAGCAGAGGCACCCCGGTTGCTTTCCAGTAGTTGATCAGCCGGTTACTGGCCTGCCAGATTTCGGCCAACTGCTGTTGGTCGTAGGTGAACGCCAGGCCATCCGAGAAATACTGTCGCAGGCAGCCCCAGAGGTTATCCATCGGCTCACGGCGACAGACGATGATACGAGCCTGTGGCAACACCCGGCGGATAACACCGATGGCTTTGTAATTCTGCAGATTCTTGTCCGTAAAGAAGGTGGTTTTCTGTAGTGCTGAAGTCGACGCCAGATACGCCTTGCCCAGCGACTGCCAGTCGGAAGCCATGAGCGCTCCGGCCCATTCCGGGAAGGATTTATTGATACCCCGGCGCCGCAGGAACTGGCTGCAGGCCAGCGGCAGATCATTCAGCTCATCCCCCGCGGTCACCTGAGGGTGAGCAGACAGAATCTGTTCCACCAACGTCGTACCACTGCGCGGCAACCCACAGATAAACACCGGTACCGGCCCACCTCCCGGTTCAGCCAATTCTCCGGAATCGGTATCAAAATGATCTCGGATGCTGTCGATCTGCTGCAGTTCTGCGGCATGATCATATCTGAGTGTCTGCCTCATCAGCTCAGCACCCTGCCGGATATGCTCAAACTCTGCGTCATAACGACCCGACTGTTCATCACTGCGTGCCAGTGCGTAGTGCAGCATGGCACGTTGCCGCAAGGAACGGCTGGTATCGCCTGTAAGAACCTGAAAACGCTGGTATTCCGCCTCTGCAAGCGCCCCGCACAGATCAGCCCGGTTCCAGACTGCCGCCGCCAGATCCGGCCGGAGGACAAGACAACGGTTGAACGCTGCCAGCGCTTCGTCCTGTGCACCCATCTCTTTGAGAATAACCCCCAGGTGATTCAGTACTTCGGCATTAGCCGGCTCCAGCTTTACCGCTTTACGGATTGCTTCGAGGGCCTGCGGATACCGCTGCAGGAAACGGCAGGCCACCGACAGGCTTACCAATGCTGGCACAAACCTCGGCCGATGGCTGAGACAACCTGATGTTGCACGCTGCAAGGCAGGGAAATCTCCTGCCTGGTTCAGAGCATCAAACAGGCGCAGCCAGGCGGGTTCACAGGCGGGCAGTTGTTGTGTCAGCGCCTGCATCACCTGAATGACCGCCGGTAAATTACCCTGTTGCAGCCAGCCACTGGCCATGTTCACAGCATCACCGGCCGGCAGTTGACGCAGACCGGCCCCGGGTAAATGAAGTGATACCAGTTTACTGGCGGTTTTATCCGGTCGGGACTTACGGGCAGAAGACATTGCGGTTCTCAGAAAGCGTTCCCCTTCATTATGCCCAAGCCGTCTCCAGAGTTCACGATTGCAGCCGGACATCCTGTCTCTCCTTTCATCTGAACAGATAGACAGCAAAAGATAACACCCCGTAACCGAACACCAGAGGTGTTACCCATACCCTGCGCTAATCTGAGTATCAAATACCTGTTCTGTCACGACGCTTCGGGAGATGCCTGTGAACCGTTATCTGAACCACCTGCTCTTTTTCTGTTCCCTTGCGGGCGTCGTACTCCTGATTGTTGTTGTCACGCCATTTTTCCATGGCCCGGACGAGCCGGTCGCAGAACAGACACAAACGGCCCCTCATACTCCGACTGCCGGGGTTGCCGCTGTCACACCGACTCATGTTGATGACCCCCATCAACACGACGCTACAGATTCACCTGAAGATGAGCTTCCGGCCAACCTGCAGGAATACATCGAAAGTCTGCGTATTCCGGCGGATCAGATTCCCATGACTCATAACCCGGATGGATCAATCACCCTGCGCACCGACAAGCAATGGTCCACTGTGGTGATGGCAGTGATTGATGAAAACGGTCGTGTACGCACCGCCGAACGACAGATTCAGCCGCAAGGCACTGTGGAGATCACCCGATGAAAAATGCACTGCTGAGTGGATTTGCCCTGCTGTTCAGCCTGTCCCTTCCGGTACAGGCTGATGTCGTTATTGTGAATGGTGACGGTGCCGGTGAAGGTTTCAATGATCCGACCGTGGTCAGTGCTGTGGGTGGGAACACCGCGACCACACTTGGCCAGCAACGTCTGAATGTGTTTCAGCGTGCGGCGGATATTCTCAACAGCACCTATGACATCTCCGTAGTGGTCAAGGTCAATGCCCAGTTTAACGCCCTGACCTGCAACTCCTCGTCTGCAGTATTAGGCTCTGCGGGTCCGGCGCAGTGGCATTTTGAATGGGATCCATCCATCTCTAATTATCGTGTTTATCCGGACGCACTCTACAACCAGATGAACGGTACGGATGTGGATACCGCCGCTCCGGAAATCAGTGCCGAATTTAACTCCAGCATCGATAACAACAACAACTGTCTCAATGGTGTTAACTGGTATTACGGTTACGATGCCCCGACCGGCTACGATTCTTCTCTGCTGTCGGTGGTGCTGCACGAAGTGCTGCATGGCATGGGCTTCCTGTCACTGCTGCAGAGTAACGGTGCCTCCGCCGCGACCGCAGGTGGTCAGGACGTGTTTGACCCTTACTCCTATAAACTCAAAGACGCCGTCAGCGGCAATATGCTGACTTCTATGGCTGCGGGCTCCCGTGCCAGTGTGATGACCAGTGTGAACAACCTGGTCTGGGCAGGCACTCAGGCCAACGCAAAATCCGGTGACTACAGCTCGGGCGTCAACGCCGGGCAGATGAAGATGTACGCACCAGCCAGTTACGAATCCGGTTCATCCACATCGCACTTTGATAAGACGGTATCCCCGAATGAAGTGATGGAACCGGTCTATACCGAATTTCTCGATGACCCGGGCCTGGCGACTGAGCTTATGGCCGACATTGGCTGGACACTCGCAGCCTCCAGCAACACCGCACCGGTACTGTCCGCCATTGGTAACCGCAGCCTGAATGAGGACGCGTCACTGAGTATCACTCTGTCCGCCACCGATGGCGAGAGCGATCCGCTGACCTACAGCCTGACCTCCGCCACCAGCAGTCTCGGCGCCAGCATCAGCGGCTCGACTCTGAGTATCAACCCAAGTGCCAATTACAACGGCAGTGGTACGCTGACGGTGCAGGTCTCCGACGGCTCGCTGACTGATTCTGAAACCATCACAGTGACCGTGAACGCCGTCAATGATGCACCGGTTCTCGCAACCATCAGCAATCAGACCACCAATGAAGACACCGCCAAAGTCGTCAGCCTGTCTGCAACCGATGTGGATGGTGACAGCCTGACGTACAGCGTTACCGCAGCGGCCACAGGCCTGAGTACATCGGTGTCCGGCTCATCACTGACCATCACACCGGACGCCAACTGGTACGGCAGTGGCAGTATCACAGTTCAGGTTTCCGACGGCAGCCTTACAGACAGCCAGGCCTTCACTCTCACCGTAAACAGTGTGAATGACGCACCGGTGCTGGCTGCCATTGGCAACCAGACACTGGCAGAAGATGGCACCCTGAATGTCAGCCTCAGTGCCAGCGACGCCGACGGTGACAGCCTGAGCTACAGCATCACCTCGGCCAGCAGCACTCTCGGCGCCAGCATCAGCGGCAGCACTCTGTCGATCACGCCGGACGCCGATTACAACGGCAGCGGCAGCATCACAGTGCGGGTATCGGATGGCGGCCTGACTGACAGTGAAACCATCAGCGTGACAGTATCGGCGGTTAACGATGCTCCGGTGATCGGCAGCCTGTCTGACGTCACTCTGGATCTGGGCGGCAGCAGCAACATTACTCTGAGCGCTACCGATGTCGATGGCGACAGCCTGATGTATTCCGCCAGCTCTGGTGATACCGGTGTGGTAACCACATCCGTCAGTGGTCAGACCCTGACCCTGACAGCTACCGGACAGTCCGGAGATACGGCGACCATCACCGTCCAGGTTACTGATGGCAGCGTGTCCGACTCCACCCAGTTTGTGGTAACTCTGTCCGATACCATCATCAGCCTGAATGCCGCTGGCAGCAGCCTGAATGACGGCGAAAGTACCAACGCCCCACTCTCCGCGGTGAGCCTGAATTTCAGCGGCGGCACCAGTCCGTACAGTGTGGATGTCTATTACGATGGCAGCAGCCGTAATGATCTGCTGAGTGGCAGCAGTGCCAGCTTCTCACTGGCCATGCCCACCAGCGGCGCGTTCGCCGGTGTTTATCAGATTGATGTGAGCGATCAGAGCGGTGGCAGTGCAACCTACTACCTCGAACGTCCGCTGCGCCTGTCGGCAGACACCTCGCCACTGCTGGCTGGCAGTCAGGCCGCCAGCATGCTGATTGAAGGTGCGCCAGCGTTCACCGGTATCAGTCTCAGCTCGGACAGCTTCGAGTTAGCCTTTGCCAATAACGCCGGTAACAGCATCAGTGTGGTCAACGCACCGGATAATAGCACCAGCTTCAACGCCGCCCGTGTATGGCTTGATGCCGGCGATGCAGACACGGCAACAGTCACCACCAGTGCCGCCAACATTCCGGATACCGATATGGATGTCACCATTGCGGAACGCCGCCGCGTGACCCTGCGTGTGCGTGACGACGCTGCGGTTGGTATCGCCTCTGCCAGCGTTGAACTCGACGATGAGCGCGCGGAAGGCTGGGGGCTGGCAACAGACTACACCACCGCAGGTAACGGCACCCTGTCGCTGGATTTACCGGATGTGGATGTGGTGCTGAACATCAGCGCCACAGGTTTCGAAGATACCACTCTGGTGCTGGGTGCGGGCTCCACCAGTGCTACGGTAACGCTTGATTCACTGGCTGTGAGTTACCTGCTGCACGGTAAAATTACCGCCAGCGGCTTCAGCTTCGGTAATGAGATGCCAGAGGTACTGGTGGTGCTGAGTGATGGCAACGAAGTCAGCGCAGAAACCGAGATGGTCAGCAGTACCCGGGTGAATTATGAATGGAGTCCGGAGAATACCGCGCAGCAGGCTGAAACCCTGATCATCAGTCACTCGCTCAGCGGCTCCGTGGAAATTCAGCTGACGCCGTCGGCGGATGAAGAGATCGTCGACATCAGCCTGTCTGCTCTGTCCGTTGCCGGGCCCGTCGATAACGGCTCGACCGACAATGGCTCAACGGATAACGGATCAGGCGACGGTGGTACAACAGACAACAGCAGCTCTGGCGGCTCGTCGAAGAAGTCATCCGGTGGCGGACTTGGCGCCGCGGGTATGGTGTGGACACTGCTGCTGGCTGGTCTGGCACTGGGGCGCCGTAAACGCCTCAACCCCAGAGCAGCTTGACCGCCACCAACAGGGTAATAAGTTCATACAGACGTTTGATCAGCATATTGCCGGAACGGATGGATGTATGGGCACCTAAGTAGCCACCAATGACCGAACCCAGCACCAGCGCCGGTATCCAGCTCCACTGGATGTCGGCAATGGCGCCCATGGTCACAGCTCCCGTACCATTCCAGGCCAGCCCCACCGCAACCAGCGTCTGTGCCACCGCCAGCTTATATTCCAGCCCGAACCAGTACACCAGCCACAAAGTCACAAACAGGCCGGAACCCGCGGACAGAGATCCATTGGCAAAACCGATCAGCATCAGTACGGCGCCACCGGTCAGATAACCACTGAGGTTACGGTGTTTCTGTTCCGTCACCTGACCCAGATCGGGTTTGAACCAGGAATACAGCGACAACATCAGAGTCAGCAGCCCCAGCGCGATTTCCGCCTGCCGTGCGGGAACATCAATGATAAAGATGGCACCGGCAATCACGCCGGGAGCACCGGCAAACGTAATCAAAGCCAGCAGGAAGGGACTGAGATGCCCTTCCCTGAGGTGGCGCATTGTTGCTCCCAACCCTAATGCGACCGAAGCGACTTTATGGGTTGCCAGCGCCAGAGGGAACGGCAGTCCCATAAAGATAATAATGGGCAGCTGAATCAGCCCGGCTCCGCCACCCGCCAGGGCTGAGAACCAGTTGGCAACCACGGCAACGACAAAAAGGATCAGTTGTCCTATATAATCCATACACGATATTCAGAAATGAGTGAGCTCAATGACATACGCCCTGTACTACTACGATTCATGCCCTTTCTGCCAGCGGGTGCTGCATGCACTGCCCGGCGTAAAGGTCGAAGTCGAAAAGCGCAACGTACTGAAAAATCCCGAATTCCGTCAGCAACAGGTAGAAGCAACCGGCCGTACTCAGGTGCCCTGCTTACTGATTGAAAACGACGGTCAGCAGCAATGGATGTTTGAATCCGGGGATATTATAGGCTTCCTCAAATCCCTTTAAGAGCCGCAAGCACTTCTGGGGACAACAACATACGGCGAACCGTTTCAACAACCGCCTGGGTCTGGGCATCCACTTCCAGATTGATGCGGTCTCCGGTTTTCACCAGCCCGAAGGTGGTCACGTCGCGGGTTTCCGGAATCAGATGGACGGAGAAGCGGTTACCATCAACTTCGGCAATGGTCAGGCTACAGCCGTTCAGGGATACAAAACCTTTATCAAGAATAAAAGGTGCAAGATGCTCAGGGCGCTCAAACCAGACCACCAGGTTGTCGGCGCTCTCAATCACATCCAGAACCTCAACCTGATCCATCACATGACCGGACAGAACATGGCCACCGATTTCGTCGCCGTATTTTGCCGCCCGCTCAATGTTGACGATATCACCATCGGTCAGCGCACCCAGATTGGTGACTTTCAGCGTCTGGTCAATGGCATTGAAGCTGACACGGTCAGCATCGATCTCACGCACGGTCAGACAGGTACCGTTAATCGCAACCGAGGCACCGTTCTGTAACCCCTGAAGAAACTCAGGCGGAAACTCAAAAATCAGCGTCGCAAAGTCATCTTTGCGCTCTATTTTACAGACTGGCAGACGCGTCTGGACGATTCCGGTGAACATCGGCAACCCCCTTCGTAACAGAAGGCGGCATTATGCACTATACTGGCCATACAATGTTAATTACGTCAGAGTTGTGTGGTGGACGTCAAAAAGACAGGTCTTATTTTATCGGGTGGCGGTGCGCGGGCAGCTTATCAGGTAGGTGTTCTCAAGGCCGTCCATAAAATCCTTCCGCGCGGGCATTACAACCCATTTGATATCATTTCCGGCACCTCCGCCGGAGCGATTAACGGCGTCGGTCTGGCGAGTTACGCCAACCATTACCGCATCGGCATCAAGCATCTGGAACGTATCTGGACCCAGTTCAGCTGTGACCAGATTTACCGTACCGATTTTCCCGGCGTTTCCGCCAGCCTGTTACGTGCCATCCGGGCACTGGTGATCGGCCGCCGCTTCAAATATGAACCGGCATCCCTGCTCGACAACACCCCACTGCGCGGCCTTCTGGCTGAAGCCATCAAATTTGACCAGATCCAGGACGCCATTGATTCCGGTGCCCTGCATGCCCTTGCGGTCAACTGTTCGGCACTGGATACCGGAGAATCCGTGGCCTTCTTTCAGGGCCACTACAGTATCGAGAACTGGGCACGTCACCGCCGTATCGGCCGGCGTACCCGGATCACACTCGATCACCTTGTCGCCTCATCGGCTATTCCGACCATTTTTCCCGCCATTAAACTGCATGGTGGTTATTACCTGGACGGTGCCGTACGTCAGCTGGCCCCCATCAGCCCGGCGCTGCATCTGGGTGCTGAAAAAATCATGGTGATCGGTGTGAGCGGTATCGCCCATAAACGCCGCAAAATCATCCGCCAGAATATTGCCTATCCGAGCCCGGCAAAAATCATGGGGCACATGATGAACGCCGCCTTCCTCGACAGTATGGAAGCGGATGTGGAGCGCCTGCTGCGGATTAACCGTACACTGGAAAAAATCCCGCCACATATCCGTGAAGCAGAAGGCATGGAACTCAAATCCATTGATCTGCTGGAAATTAACCCGAGCCGTCCGCTGGATCAGATGGCAGGAGAGTTTGTTCACGAAATTCCCCGCGCCATTAAAATGATTTTTGGCGGCAGTGGTAATACCAGTCAGAGTGGTTCGGGCATACTCAGTTACCTGTTATTTTCTGAAGGTTTCTGCAAAGCGCTGATTGATCTCGGTTACCACGATGCCATGGAACGCGTGGACGAAATTAAAGACTTTTTTGCCGATCATTTTGTCGGTGCCGAAGGAACGGAAACGGATCAGGAAAACAACGTTCAGAGGAATACCGCATGACCCGCCCACGGCGGATTGTGGTACTGACCGGTGCCGGGATTTCCGCTGAATCCGGGATCAATACCTTCCGCGACAATGGTGGCCTCTGGGAAAATCAACGCATGGAAGATGTGGCTACGCCCGAAGCCTTTGCCCGCGATCCGCAACTGGTTCAACGCTTCTATAACGCCCGCCGCGCTCAGTTAAAAGACGTCATGCCCAACCCGGCTCATCTTGCTCTCGCTGAGTTTGAAAAAACATTCGACGGCGGGTTTTTGCTGGTCACACAGAATGTCGATGATCTGCATGACCGTGCCGGCAGTCATACTCTGATTCACATGCACGGTGAATTAAAAAAATCCCGCTGCACCCGCACCCAGAAAATTCATGAACAGATGGCCGACATCACTGACAACACTCTCTGTGACTGCTGTGGTACTCCTACTCTGCGCCCTCACATTGTCTGGTTCGGTGAAACGCCCCTGATGATGGACGAGATTTATCAGGCGCTGGATCAATGTGATCTGTTTCTGAGTATCGGAACGTCAGGACATGTCTACCCGGCAGCCGGGTTTGTTGAAGTGGCCCGCCAGGCCGGAGCACGTACCGTGGAGATCAATAAAGAACCGTCTCTCGGCATTGATCATTTTGCCGAAGCGATTCAGGGCCTGGCATCAGTGGAAGTTCCGGCTTTTTTACGCACTCTCTGACACGTTCAGCCATTTACCCTTCATTCAATCTCCAGCCTCGTTAACGCATCCAGCTCCGCCAACAGATTCGATTTTTCTGTCTGCGCGACCTCCAGCCAGCTGCGACCACTGAGTCCTCCGACCAGGGCGTAGAGAAAATTCATACTGGGTCTGGGCTGTCCGGCCTCCGCCGCGCAACGGCACAGGCGCCAGTAGGCCATTACAGCGCCACTCGCCCTCAATTCAGCCACTGACGTTATCCCTACCCGACTGAGTGACTGCTCACTTTTTTCTCCCAAACCGGGCAGGTCGCGAATTCTGTCTGTATCCATCTGGCTCCTCCGGACTGTGCTGTAAAGCTTTCCTGCACGCCTTTCAGTCGTGCAGACCCGGCTTCAGCGGCCAGGCATCTACACTGTTCAACAACCGGTTCATTGTTCCCCCGGCTGGTTAAAATGCCAATGGGTTTATAAATTAGAAGATTATGATATATACTTATAACCAGATAATTTTCCCGGATTCAACGGTACTGCGCAGATGATGATCCTTATTGGTCTGATCACAGGTCTGGCTCTGGGCCTCACCGGTGGTGGTGGCTCGCTGCTGGCCGTACCTATGCTGGTCTATCTGGCCGACATGCCGATGACCACGGCCGTTCCTGTGGCGCTGATCATTGTGGCCGGTTCGGCACTGGTCGGTACTCTGGAGGCGTTGAAATACCGTCTGCTCTATCTGACGCCGCTGATGCTGTTCAGTATTGGGGCTGGTCTGGCGACGCCCGTGGGTATCTACATTGGTAACTGGTTTGAAGATGCAACCCGGCTGCTGCTGTTCTCAGCGCTGGCGGTGGTGATCGCCATCCGCACTGTGAGGAATATCTGGCTGCGCCCGGACAAGCCGACACTCAGTAACAGCCAGGATCCGGAGCATGGTCCGGTGTGCCGTTTTGCCACTCCCGGCTGGTCGTTCCGCTTTGGCTCTCTGTGCAGCGCCTTTCTGGTCGGTGCCGGAATCATGACGGGCCTGGCCAGTGGATTTTTCGGGGTTGGCGGGGGCTTTCTGATTGTTCCGGCGCTGATGTTTCTGTCGCAGATGAGCATGCGCCATGCGGTGGCCAATTCACTGGCGATCATCACCCTGATGGGGCTTAGCTCCACCGTTTCGTCATACGCTGTGCTCAGTGAAACCTGGCAGATCTGGTCGCCTTATCTGGCGATGGGAGCCGTCGGTATGCTGGTTGGCCGTATCGCCGCACGCCATATTCCGGTTGCTGCCTTACAGGGGACCTTTGGCGTTGTATTGTTTTTTACCGCGATTCTCACCGGCTATTTAACCCTGATCCGCTGATCAGCAGGCCGGACAAACCGAGAGGAGACAAGCATGATTTTCCGTCAGTTATTCGATGAAGCCACCTGGACCTACACCTACCTGATCGCCAGTGGCAAAGGTCGTGAAGCCGTGATCATAGACCCGGTGATTGAACACACCGACATGTATCTCACGCTGATTGATCAGCTGGGCATCCGTCTGGTGCGGGCGATGGACACCCATGTGCACGCCGACCACATCACGGCGCTGGGTGCGCTGCGTGAAAAAACGCAATGCATCACCAACCTCGGTGAGCAGACCGACGCGGAATGTGTGAGCGAAACGTTTAAAGACGGCGATGTCATCGATGTCGATGGCATTAAGATTAAAACCCTGCACACCCCGGGACACACCAACGACTCGTACAGCTTTGTGATGGCTGACCGGGTATTCACTGGCGATACCCTGCTGATCCGTGGCAGTGGCCGCACGGATTTTCAGGCGGGAGACCCCGGAGACTCATGGGATTCGATCACCGGGAAACTGTTCGCATTGCCGGATGAAACACTGGTTTACCCCGGCCATGATTATAAAGGCTGGACTGTCAGTACCATCGGCGAAGAAAAGCAGTTTAATCCGCGTCTCGCCGGTAAGTCCCGTGAGGAATACATTGAGATCATGAACAATCTCAACCTGCCGGACCCGAAACTGATGGATATCGCGGTGCCCGCCAATCTGAAGTGTGGCCGCAGCTGATGCCGGGCCACCATTTCAGCATCAGCTGACCTGTACGATATCCCAGCCGATGGTCTTGCCGTTAAAGGTGAGGTCAACCACCTCGCCTTCTTCCCGGTTCATCAGTTTTTTTGCCAGCGGCGTCTGCTGACTGATGACCAGAATCTTCTTACCGCCGGATTTAAGCTGATACCCCCCCACCGGCGTGATCAGCAACCAGCGTTCTTCATCCTCTTCCGACAGGAGTTCGACCAGAGCACCGGCCCTGATCACCTTATCTTCAGAGGCTTCCGGCATCGGCCATTTCGCCAGCGCAATACGCTCTTTCTGCAACCGCAGGATACGTTCCGACTGACCATGGGCCAGATAGGCGGCTTCCAGCGCCAGCGTGTCGTATTGATTTTCCGGCTGGTTATCCTCGTGGGACGCGGTTTCCTGAGCACTGCGTGACGACGCCAGTGCCGCTTCGATATCGTCGTCCAGCAGCTGTAACAGGTCTGCTTTCAGTGTCTGTTTATCCATGCGATGATCTGACTGAATTGATAAAAAATAGGAGTGAACTATGACGGCCGCGGATTCTTCCACGAATCTTTCCGCTTGTCTCTCAGATTATGATTGCCTGAGCCTGGAGACAAGAGGTGAGCTTTCTGAGATTGTAATCACGCATCCGCATTTCCGTGGACGCCTGCTGACTCAGGGCGCCCAGCTGCTGAGCTTCTGCCCTACTGGCGACAGCGACTGGCTGTGGCTGAGCCCGACGGCGGAGTACCGCAAAGGTGTCTCGGTACGCGGCGGCATTCCGGTCTGCTGGCCCTGGTTCGGCGATGCGGCGAGAAACCCCGACCCTGTCCGTCAGTATATTTTCCCGCTGAACCCACCCGCGCACGGTCTGGCCCGCACTCAGGAGTGGACTCTCACTCAGGCAGAAGAAACCGAAAGCAGCGTCCGTGTCACACTGACACTGGAAGTTGCTGAATCAAAGGCCTGGTTTGCCGCCGCCCGCGTCAGTCTGGAAGTAACCATGACCAGAGACAGCCTGACCCTCAGACTGGCCACCACAGCACTGGACGATGCCATCAGTATTACCCAGGCGCTGCACACCTACTTTCCGACAGAGGATATTAAAAAGACCCGGATTGAAGGTCTGAACGGTTACACCTACACGGATGCCCTGGATGGCTGGAAGAAAAAGCCCCAGTCCGCGGATGTGACCTTTACCGAAGAGACCGACCGCATCTATCAGTGCCCTCCTTCCCTGTCTCTGATAACGCCCGGGCACACGGCCACACTGGGCAGTAACAGCCACAGCTGTATTGTCTGGAATCCTTGGAAAAAGAAGAGCAAGAAACTCAGTCAGTTTCCGGATAAGGCGTATCTGAACATGTTCTGCGTCGAAACCGCGAACGCCCTGGACGATGCGGTAACGATTCCAAAAGGAGAGACGGCCACGCTGGAGATGACCCTGACCCGCTGAGCTGAGGTTACGTCACCGCTGAATAACACCGGGAGTAAAACGTACTTATTCAGAATTGCCTCAGCAATGCTGCGCAACATCCACAATGGTGCGGCGCAGCCAGCGGTGCGCCTGATGGTGCTGTACCAGAGGTGACCAGGCCATCTTGAGTTCAAACGGCGGGATACCGAACGGCGGGGTTTTCATCAGCAGATGAGCGGCTTCGGCCTGCATCGCGGCAACACGGCGAGGCAGAGTCGCCACCAGATCATTGTTCAGTGCCAGCAGGGCCGGCATCTGATAGTGACGGGTAAAGACGGAGATTTTGCGCTTATGACCCAGCTTGGCCAGGGCGTTATCCACCCAGCCCAGCCGGATGACCTTTTCCGGGTCAATCCCGACACCCGCTCCCATACCGGTCTTGCTCACCCAGATGTGCTTACTGGTAAGGTACGCGCTCAGATCAAAGTTGTTGGCGTTGGGGTGATCCGGGTTCACCAGACAGACGAAGTCATCCGCCCATAAGGTCATCTGATGGAATGACTGCGGCATTTCGTCGAAGCGGTTGATGGCCATATCGACCTTACCGGCTTCAACGTCTTTGAAGGTCACATCTGATGGCGTCAGTACGTCCAGAATCACATCCGGTGCTTCACTGCGCAGACGCTTCACCAGCTCGGGCACCAGAGTCGACTCCGCATAATCACTCACCATGATGCGGAACACGCGGTTGCTGTCGATGGCGTTAAATTCTTCCAGAGGCTGCAAAGCAACTTCCAGCTCACCCAGTGCTTTGCGGATGACCGGCTGCAGTTCCTGCGCCCGTTCCGTCGGCGTCATACCCTCGGACGTACGCACCAGTAACGGATCACCAAACAGATCGCGCAGACGGCGCAGGCCGTTACTCATCGCCGGTTGGGTAATGCCCAGCTGTTGTGCGGCTTTGGTGACATTCCCTTCACGCAACAGGACATCCAGATACACCAGCAGGTTGAGGTCAATGCGATCGAGGTTCACGGACAGCTCCGGATAATGTCAGAGACCCGATTTTACCTGAGCCTGAGGAATATTCACATGACCTATAGCAACTGCCGGTTGTATCATCAGGGTTAATAAGTCAGGCATCAGCTGGCTCAGGGACGGATACCTCACTCTTTTCCGCTTTCTCAGCCGCCTCTGCATCCACAGGCACATACTCAGCCGACGCCGGGTCACGCCATGACGGGAAAAGCGGCTCGACGCCTGGCAGTGTATCTTCGCTGGCGACTGCTTCTGTTGCTGACTGGAAGGCATGCACAGGGACCGGCAGATAGCGGTAATCCTGGTCAGGCACTTTGATGGCATTGAACCAGCCGTTGGGAATCCAGTTCAGATCCGGTGACGGCAGCACCTGATGGTTGTAGTTTCCGCCACGGGAGAAGGCCCGCAGAATATCGTAGGCCGAGTTCATGCTGTTGCGTCCGAACAGTTCGTACTTCTGACCGCTGACCCATTTCATCACCTGCATAGCGCCATCCGGGTCCGGATAGACATTGGGTGTCATGGTCAGCAGCTTGTACTGATTGTACTCGGCCTGGTGGTAAGCCATTTGCGAGAAGTGCCGGAGCGCCTGGCCCAGATCGGGGACCCGTTCTGACCAGAAGCCGTTAAAACCGTTACCCTGATGCCAACCGTCACCTTCCACGGCGCCGATCATCCAGTCGCCATGGGGCAGTTCAAAGCCCCAGGCCACATGCCCGAGCAGGGGTTGTCCGGCCAGATCCGGGCGTTTTGGGCAAAGTACTACCAGTGCATGTGCAGGCATATCACCATCTCCTTGTGTGTGGGATTCCGGACGGTGCTTTCGGAAAGCCCTTGAAAGAACGTTCGAAGAACGCCGTGAGGCATAACCAAAACCTCAGCCCGGGTAAGCCACTTTACTAAAGCGGAATCCTTCCCCCCTGACAAGACGGCAAATCACGACAAAAAAGGAGCCAACAGGCTCCTTTTTCGGGTGAACAGCGGCTCAATCAACGACGATCAATCGAGATGCTCCACGCGGATGCGGGTCACTTTTCCTTCGGTACTGTCCAGTGCTTCGATCGCATCGATCGCATCGTTCATCACTTTCTCAGTCACCAGGTGCGTCAGCAGAATCACCTGAGCATTGGCATGATCAGCAGGCTCTTTCTGAATGATGGCCTCTATATTGATGCCACGTTCGCTCAGGATACCCGTCACTTTGGCCAGGACACCGGCCTTGTCCTGAACCTGCAGACGCAGGTAATAACAGGTGCGGATCTCATCGATCGGCAGAACGTTTACGTCCTTGATGCGGTCAAATGCCATGTGGCTCACGCGGGCACTGGCCGGTACATCGAGAACACGGGCCAGGTCCATAATGTCCGCGACAACAGCAGAAGCGGTCGGGCCCGCACCAGCGCCAGCACCGACGTACAGGGTGTCACCCACTGCATCGCCTTTCACCATCACAGCGTTCATAACACCGTCGACGTTAGCAATCGGGCGGCTGTCCGGAATCATGGTCGGATGAACCCGCAGATCAATACCGGCATCGGTACGGCGGCTGACGCCCAGATGCTTGATGCGGTAACCCAGCTCTTCGGCATAAGCGACATCTTCAGGAGCAATCTTACTGATACCTTCGGTGTAGCAACGCTCAAACTGCAGCGGGATACCGTAGGCAATAGAGGCCAGAATGGTCAGCTTATGCGCGGCATCGATCCCTTCCACGTCGAAGGTCGGATCGGCTTCGGCGTAACCCAGCTCCTGTGCTTCTTTCAGCACGTCGGCAAAGTCGCGGCCTTTATCGCGCATTTCGGTCAGAATAAAGTTTCCGGTGCCGTTGATGATACCGGCAACGCAGTTGATACGGTTGGCAGCCAGGCCTTCACGCACCGCTTTGATGATCGGAATACCGCCGGCAACGGCCGCTTCGTACATCACAGAAACACCCTTTTCTTCCGCGGCAGCAAAGATTTCTTCACCGTGCACAGCGATCAGTGCTTTATTGGCGGTAACAACATGCTTGCCGTTCGCAATAGCACCCATGACAACGTCTTTGGCGACGGTGTATCCACCAATCAGCTCGACCACGATATCAATGTCAGGGTTATTGATGACGTCCTGAACGTCGTCTGTGGTGGCCACATCACCAATGGTCACATCCGGGTTCGGATGACGCATGGCCACCTGACTGACGATAATGTCACGTCCCGCGCGACGGGCGATTTCCTTCGCATTTCGGGTCAGCACGTTGAAGGTGCCACCTCCGACAGTACCTAAACCACAGATACCAACTTTTACCGGTTTCACTTGCATCTCCTCGGGCATTTCAGCTTCGGACCGACAGGGGGCGACAATGTATCACAACTGCTCCGGCGATTCTGTGCTTTCTGAGTGCTCCGGCGTGGTTGACCGGCCGCCGGAGGCTGCCTAAGATTCCCCGACTTCATAAGAACAAGAGCACTGTACTATGTCTGCTAATCCGTCCGCCAACCTGGTCCTGACTGTTATTGCTGACGATAAGCCCGGTATCGTTGAAATCCTGTCCGCCACCATCGCTGACAACGGCGGTAACTGGCTGGAAAGCCGCATGGCACAGCTGGCGGGTAAGTTTGCCGGTATCCTGCGCATCAGTGTGCCTTCAGAGCAGGCGAACGGCCTGATGGAAGCTCTGCTGAAACTCGATACTCAGGGAATTCTGGTGCGTATTGAAGCCACCACAGACCCGGCGGCTGAATCTGGCCTGAAGCTCAATATTCACGTGGTGGGGAATGACCGTTCCGGGATCGTCAAAGAGATCTCAAAGGTGTTGGCGGGGCTGGGTGTCAACGTACTGGAACTGACCACCCGGTGCACAGCCGCAGAGATGTCAGCCGTGCCTCTGTTCCGCAGTGATCTGCTGGTGAGTATGCCAGCATCGCTGAGTACCGATGACGTCAGCGATGCTCTGGAGGCTCTGTCTGATGACCTGATGGTCGAAATCAGCTGAGCCCTTACATTATCCGGTCAATCAGCGGAACTGATTGACCAGGTTTTCGAGGACGCCGGCCATCTTGCTGACGTCTGTCATACGGCTGGCGGTCTGATCAGACTGCTGCAGTGAATATTCTGCCAGTGAGGAAACTTCCTTGGCCTGGCTGTTCATCTCTTCCAGCAATTTGGCGTGACGTTCTGCCGCTGTCGCCATAGCCCCGGTGTTGTTGCTGATGTCTTCGATGGCTTCCCGGATCTGTCCCAGCATCCGCTCCATAGTATTAACCTGCTCAACACCGGCCAGTGCCGATTGATTAGCAGATTCTGACACCGTCATGGCCTCTTTCACCCGGGCGGACAAGCCCTGCATGGCTTCATGAATATTCCCTGTCGTGGTCTGGGTACGCTGTGCCAGGTTGCGCACTTCATCCGCCACCACCGCGAAGCCCCTGCCCTGCTCACCGGCGCGTGCTGCTTCAATCGCCGCGTTCAGAGCCAGCAGATTCGTCTGCTCGGCAATACCTTCGATCATATTCGCTGCTTCAGAGATGCGCTGTGTCTCTTCTGAGATGGTGCCAATGGCCGCCCCTACACTCAGTGCGACATTGCTCAACGCTTCAATCGAGGTCTGAGTCTGTGTCGCCAGCTTGGTACCTTCACCAACCAGCTTGGTTACTTCTGTCGCCTTATCGTCGGTTTCCTGAACATGACCGGCATTGGTCTGGATACCCACTGCAATTTCCTGCATGCCATTGGCAATCTGTTTGCTCTCAGACTGTTGTTTTTCAATGGACGAATGCGCACCCAGCGTCAGGTCATAACCTATCTTAGCCAGCTCAGTCATCTTCGCCGAAGCATCCCGCAGACGGGTCAGTACCGTCTCCAGTTTCAGTTGCTGACTGATCATCATCATTTCAATACGCTGCAAGGGCGCATCACCACCGGTAAAGACAAAGGTGGCCAGAGAGTCATTGGTGGCGTTTTTACACATTTTCTTCATCTTAGCGATGATGAAGCTCATGGTCGTGACTGAGCCGGAAGCAAATGCGAGCAGCGCAATGAGTGCCATCTCAACAATCTTTTCCGGCGAGTGAGCCAGATAAAACAGGGGCAGAGACAACACACCAAGAGTGATGGCCACCCAGGGCTTCCAGATGGCCGTAGGCCAGGTACGCAATGTTTTACCCTGAGAGACCTTGGCGTAGGCTTTTTCAGCCCGCTTTACGGCAGCACGCTCCGGCACCGTGCGCACAGATTCGTAGCCCACGACCTGATCATTTTCGCGCAGAGGGCTGACATAGGCACTGACCCAGTAAAAATCTCCGTTTTTACACCGGTTCTTTACCAGACCAATCCACGGCTTGCCCTCTTTCAGCCGCGCCCACATCTGCTGGAATGCCGCTGAGGGCATATCCGGATGGCGCACAAGGTTATGCGGCTGACCAATCAGCTCTTCCTGTGTGTAACCACTGACTTCTTCAAAGGCCTCATTACAATAAGTGATCTTACCTTTGAGATCGGTGGTGGAAATCAGTTTGGTCTGGCCACTGAACATTTTTTCGGTGTTGGTAACCGGAAGGTTCTTTCTCATCTTCCTGTCCTGTCGGATACATAATGAATCAGAGTAGATGAAAATCAGTACATAGCTGGTTAAAGAAATAACTTTTTTAAGGAAATACGGCGGTCCTTATCTGAAAGTCATATCCACATTTTTTATGCGTAATATATAAGTCTTACAGTAAAAAACAGGGGTAATATATTCAGATCACTGCGTCAGATTTATCAGTGTATTTTCACGAAAAGCGCGTCGCATAAGGACATGATGGCTCGGAGAGAATTTCCTCAAAGCATCTGCACAGAACTGTGCCGGCCCGTGGGTCTGACGAAAAACAGGTGAAATCAGCCTCCTTTTTTTACGCAATTACCGGGCTCATGACAGAAGAGACAGGATGCGCTGGCACACTGAGTTTCCCTGAGTGCAAAAATCCGCGAAACGCCCGGGACAGATCCGGTAACTCATGGTCAGTGATGCCGATCATCCGGTTGGCGTGGTCGGATTGTCCGCTTCTCCGATATACTCTTCCCCCGATGCTCCCACCACACACACGATCACAACAAAGGCGCACACTATGTACCAGGACATTGACTATCAGGCCGACGACCGGATTGCCATCATTACCATCAACCGTCCGGCCGTATTGAATGCTATCCGTGTTCAGACTTACCGCGACCTGATTACTGCTATCAAAGCCGCAGAAAGCGATGATGCCATCAGTGTTATTGTCCTGACCGGTGCCGGTGGCCGCTTCACCGCCGGTAATGATCTGAGTGACCTGTTGGCCGATGGTGACCTCAATGGAGTGATGGAAGGGGTTGGTGGCATTTTTGCAACGCTGGCGGCCATGAAAAAGCCCCTGATTCTTGCGCAGGAAGGGGTCGCTGTCGGTATCGGTGCCAACCTGCTGCTGCATGCGGATCTGGCTTACGCTGGCAAAAGCATCCGCTACAGTCTGCCGTTTGCAAAGATTGGGGTGGCTTCCGAGGCAGCTTCTTCTGTGATGCTGGCTGAGGCCATCGGCCCGAAACACGCTGCCGACCTGTTACTCACCGGACGTTTCTTCAATGCGGAAGAAGCCGAAAAATGGGGGTTGTTAAATCAGGCTGTGGAAGATGGAAAAGCGCTGGAAACGGCGCTGGCCGCGGCCACAGAATTACTGAAAAATCATCAGGGATCTCTGCGGGCGATTAAGGCTCTGGGACGTCCTCAAGGTTATGAGGAGCGGGTTAACCGGACCGTGAAGGCAGAAATGGAGGCGTTTGCGGAACTGTTGCAGACGCCGGAAACCCAGATGCGCATTCAGGCTGTACTGAAACGCGGTAAATAATGCCACGCAGGTGGCTGCCAAAGATCCGTTTTATACGAACTCTGACAGCCACTTTGCTTTTTCCTGATCCGTCAGGAAAGACGCTTCGATGCTGTTCTTTGCCAGGGCTGTAGCCTGCGCCTCCGTCATGCCCAGAGCCGTCACCAGCGCCAGGTAATTTTCCACCAGATAGCCACCGAAAAACGCCGGATCATCTGCATTCACTGTGACACACAGACCTTTGTCCAGCAGCGTCAGAATCGGGTGCTCGGCCATATCGTCATAGACTTTCAGGCGGGTGTTCGACAACGGGCACACCGTCAGTGGTATGCGGGTTTTAGCCAGCGCGTCCACCAGTTCAGGATCATCGGTACAGCGTACACCATGATCAATCCGCTCTACCTGCAGCAACGCCAGTGCAGTGTCTATGTATTCGGCAGGGCCTTCTTCACCTGCATGGGCGACACGATGCAGGCCCAGCTCACCCGCAGCCTCAAAAACCCGGGCAAACTTTTCGGGCGGGTGACCTACCTCGGATGAATCCAGTCCTACGCCAATGATTTTACCGAGATACGGTTTCGCTTCTTCGAGAGTCGCAAATGCTGCTTCCTCGGTCAGATGACGCAGGAAGCACAGGATCAGCCCGGAGGTGATACCCAGCTTCGCTTCACCGTCCTTGAGGGCACGGTCAATTCCGTTGATCACGGTTTCAAAAGCAATGCCGCGGTCGGTGTGAGTCTGCGGGTCAAAAAAGGGTTCCGTGTGCACCACTCCATCCTGCTGGCAGTGCTTCAGATACGCCCAGGTCATGTCGTAGAAATCCTGTTCCGTGCGCAACACATCCGCACACCGGTAATAGATATCCAGGAACGACTGCAGGTCCGTGAATTCGTACGCGGCACGGACCTCATCTGCCGACTGGTACGGCAGTTCTATACCGTTCCGCTTTGCCAGCTCAAACATCAGTTCGGGCTCAAGAGAACCCTCCAGATGCAGGTGAAGTTCGGCTTTGGGCAATGTACGGATGAAGGCTTCAGTGGCCAGCGTCATGTTGTTTTCCTGTGGTATTTGCCCTGAGGATAAGTGTCCGGCAGACCTGAATCAAGAGGGTTCTCTGACAGACATTCCCTCAGATTTCAGGCACAAAAAAAGCAGCCCGGAGGCTGCTCTTTCTGAGTTGCTTTCAGATCAGGCCATCGCCGTCTGCTGCTTTGGTTCACGGCTGTAGCGGATGATGCGCGCTACGACCGTGCTGTACTGATGAAACAGGGAACCCGTGTTGTAAGGGATTCCATGCTTCTTACAGACCGCACGGACTTTCTGCGCCACTTCACCATAACGGTACGACGGCATATCCGGGAACAGGTGATGTTCAACCTGACGGCTCAGGTGACCGCTCATAATGTGCAGCAGTTTCGAACCTTCGAGGTTTGAAGAACCCAGAATCTGACGGTAATACCACTGGCCGCGTGTTTCGTTCTCACATTCGGCTTCGCTGAAGGTATGAACGTTCTCGGTAAAGTGACCGCAGAAAATAATGGTGGAGGCCCATACATTGCGGATCACATTGGCCAGTGCGTTACCCGCCATGATGGCAAAGAACATTGGCCAGCCCAGGAACACACCCACAACCGCCGGGAAGAACAGGTAGTCCCGGAAGGCCGCCTTGCGGATTTTGGCAAAGAAGTCTTTCGCCAGCTGTTCACGGGTAATCGGCAGCTTACTGTCTTTTTTCGGTTTACCGAAGAAGACGCGCTCGCCGATCAGCTCGTGATAAGCCACTCCCCACTGGAACAGCAGCGTCATACCAACGTAAATCGCAAACTGCCAGCGGTTTTCCGGACGCCATTTGGTGTCGTCCGACAGACGCAGAGTACCGTAACCAAAATCTCGGTCTTTGCCGATGATGTTGGTGTAAGTGTGGTGTTCAAAATTGTGGGTACGGCGCCAGGAATGCGCATCACATACGTTATCCCACTCAAAAGAACGGGAATTCAGGTGTGGGTCATTCATGAAGTCGTACGCACCGTGCATGACGTTATGGCCGATTTCCATGTTGTCCAGAATCTTGGCGATACCCAGCATAAAGGCGCCAACCAGCCACCAGATCCAGTGATAAAAACCGGCGACCATAACGGCACGGCCACCGATGTCCAGCAGGCGCTGAACACGCACGACCTTACGGATGTATTTCGCATCTTCCTGGCCGACTCTGGCCATGGTTTCCTCACGGATCTGATCAATATCCTGACGGAATGCTTCAAGCGTTTCAGCACTTGGAATAGATGTAGTCATAACAGAACCTCGTTAAACGTCGAGTACAACGTCGTTTACAGCCACAGTGACACAAAGCTGGATGTCTTCCTGACCAGTATCAGAATATTTGCCGGTCAGGGTGTTGTAGACCACACCACTCTTCTTGGTGCAGACACACTGGTAGCAGACACCGGCACGGCAACCGCTCAGCGGCTTCAGCCCCTGAGACTCGGCCAGATCCAGCAGGTTCATCGGGCTGTCCGGATCAGTGACCGCAGACGCACCGGATTTTTCGAAGCTGACGAAAGCTTCACTGCCGGCGCGTTCCATATCGATCGGTGCGGCACCGAAATACTCAAACATGATGTTATCGTCGCTGACGCCCAGCTCTGCCACGGTTTTACGTGCCAGCTGGATCATCGGCGTAGGACCACAGATCATCACCTTACGGGTGGTGAAGTCCGGGCAGTACTTGTTCAGATGGTCAGCACTGAAGAAACCTTCTTTACTGCCATCCACATACAGGATGTTCAGATTGCTGTGGGCGGCAGCGATCTTACTGAACTCGTCCCTGAACAGCGCATTGGCTTCGTCACGGACGTAAAACAGCAGAGTGACGTCACGTTGGCTGTTTTCGGCCGCCAGTTGGTTCAGCATGGAGCGGAACGGGGTAATACCACTGCCCCCGGCAATCATCAGCAGCGGCTGATTGCCCTGCGGCAGCACAAACTCACCCATCGCCTGGCTCAGAGTGCAGATACCACCAGAAGCAAACTCCTGACGCAGCCAGGGTGTGATACGCCCACCTTCCTGCACCCGGATACTCATTTCAATTTCACCACTGCGGCGGAAATGCTCCGGCGATGTGGAGACAGAGAAGATACGGGTCTGCAGGCTGCCATTCTTCTCGGCAGTGATCTGCAGGTGCTGGCCGGCTTTAAAGCCCTTCCAGGCTTTACCTGGCTTCAGAACCAGACTGAAGACATCATCTGTCTCCTTGCGCATACGCAGAACACGGGTACGCACAGATTCTGAGTTCCAGCCTGGTAATGCCATCTGAATCAGCGGCTCAAAGTAGGCTTTGAAGGAATTCTCCTGAGTCAGGCTGTCGGTGACCCAGGCCTTGGCTTTGCCGAATGCGGATTCTGATTTCATAACACTCTCGCTCATTGGAACTCCGGTAATGCACTAAGGAGATAAGATGACCCATAGTAATGCTCAGGCGTGAAAGTTGCAGCCCCGGCTGTGTAAGCTGCGGGGAAAACCGGTTATCCGCGAAATTCAGAAAGGCGTAATCAAACTCAACCGATACAAGTTTATTTTCTTTTAAATCAATAACTTAAAATATCTACAAGGGCTGATATGCGGATTGTTTTGACATTGATATATGAACATAAGGAAACAATGTTTTTATTATTGATTGATAGCATGCATTCAGCTCACAAGTAAAACCACCCGTTTCCGCTCCTCTTTACGGGCTCTCTGAGGTACCTGATTATTCACCGCACAGCCCGAAGGCGGGACTCCGGGCATAAAAAAGGCGACCCGAAGGTCGCCTTTTCAGAACACGAACCGTGTCAGCAACAATCAGATGTTGTTGAACTGGTTAGAAGTGTTCTTAGCACCGCCTGCTTTCAGAGCGCGATCACCAGCGTAGTATTCTTTGTGATCATCACCCAGGTCAGAACCAGCCATGTTCTGGTGCTTAACGCAAGCGATACCCTGACGGATTTCCTTACGCTGTACGCCAGCAACATAACCCAGCATACCAGCTTCACCAAAGTACTCTTTAGCCAGGTTGTCCACAGACAGAGCAGTCGTGTGGTAAGTCGGCAGAGTGATCAGGTGGTGGAACACGTTTGCTTCACGTGAACAGTCAGCCTGGAAGGTCTTAACGCGTTCGTCAGCAACAGCAGCCAGCTCTGAGTTGTCGTAGTCTGCAGACATCAGCTTGTCGCGGTCGTAAGCAGAAACGTCTTTACCTTCAGCAACCCACGCATCGTAAGTCTGCTGACGGAAGCTCAGAGTCCAGTTGAAGGATGGAGAGTTGTTGTAAACCAGCTTAGCGTCTGGGTGTACTTTACGTACATCGTCCATCATTTCTTTGATTTCGTGTACGGTTGGTACTGCAGTTTCGATCCACAGCAGGTCAGCACCGGCGTTGATAGCTTCGATACAGTCGAATACACAACGCTCGTGACCAGTACCCTTACGGAATTCGTACAGGCCGGAAGCCAGACGCTTAGGACGAACCAGTTTGCCGTTACGGCTGATCAGTACGTCGCCTTCTTTGGTGTCTTCTGGTGCAACTTCTTCAACGTCCAGGTAAGAGTTGTAGATGTCGCCCTGATCGCCTGGCTCATTAACCACAGCGATTTCTTTGGTCAGACCAGCACCTTCAGAGTCAGTACGTGCAACGATAACACCGTTGTCTACACCCAGCTCCAGGAAGGCGTAACGCAGAGCACGCAGTTTAGCGTGGAAGTCAGCGTGAGGAACGGTCACTTTACCGTCCTGGTGACCACACTGCTTCTCGTCAGCAACCTGGTTTTCGATCTGCAGACAGCAGGCACCGGCTTCAATCATCTGCTTGGCCATCAGGTAAGTCGCTTCAGCGTTACCGAAACCAGCGTCGATGTCAGCAATGATAGGTACGATGTGAGTTTCGTAGTTGTCGATTTTGCTCAGCAGTTCCGCTTCTTTTGCAGAGTCGCCAGCTTCACGGGCTTTGTCCAGTTCACGGAACAGACCACCCAGTTCACGTGCATCAGCCTGACGCAGGAAGGTATACAGTTCGTTAACCAGAGAAGCTACCGCTGTTTTCTCGTGCATGGACTGGTCAGGCAGAGGACCAAAATCAGAACGCAGGGCAGCAACCATCCAACCAGACAGGTACAGGTAACGACGCTTGGTAGTACCAAAGTGCTTTTTGATGGAGATCAGTTTCTGCTGACCTACAAAACCGTGCCAGCAACCCAGAGACTGAGTGTACTTGGTCTTGTCTTTGTCGAACTCAGCCATGTCTGCACGCATGATGTCTGCGGTGTAACGGGCGATGTCCAGACCGGTTTTGAATTTGTTCTGCTGACGCATACGGGCAGCAGCTTCCGGACGGATTTCGTTCCAGAATTCGTTGCCACCGATAACGCCTTCAAGCGCTTTGATATCTTCTTGGTAAGTCGACATGAGTCAATCCTTCAAAGAGTTGGGTGAAAGGTTGAAGCCCTGATCACAAAGGCTCAGGCCATCAGACATGCGCATGGTAGGGGTTCACAAGACATAATTGAAATCAATAAGGCCTATATCTGACATTCCCGCTATGAATGTACATGAAAATCACACAGATGCAGGGATACAGAGCCTGAAACAGACAGGGATTCCGGTTTCCGGGTCACGAATGACAGGTGCACAGGTCACTCTCTGTCATCCGCTCCACTCTGTACTTACAGAGCTTCGGCAACGGCATACGCGCTGGACCAGGCCCACTGGAAGTTAAACCCGCCCAGGTGCCCGGTGACGTCGACTACCTCACCGATGAAGTACAGACCCGGGACCTTTTTCGCTTCCATGGTTTTGGAAGACAGTTCATCGGTATTCACCCCACCGATGGCAACTTCAGCGGTGCGGTAGCCTTCCGTGCCGGACGGCTTGACCTGCCAGCGGTGCAGCGACCCGGCCAGCAACTGGATCTGTTTACCGGACACTTCGGCCAGGGGGCGTGAAGCCGGAAGTTGCAACGCTTCCTGATCCAGCCACAGCTCGGCAAATTTCTGGGTGGTAACGTCCGCCAGCCAGTTACGCAGATGCGTTTTCGGCTTATGTTGCTGGGCCGCTCTGAGATCTCCGGCAATGTCCCGCCCCGGCAGCAGGTCAATCAGCAGGGAATCCCCCGGTTGCCAGTAAGAGGATATCTGCAGCATGGCCGGGCCGCTCAGGCCACGGTGGGTAAACAGCAGGTCATCGCTGAAGCTCTTGTTATTGCATTCCACCGTGACCGGCATTGAGGTACCCGACAGGGCACTGCATAAGGCCTTGTTCTGATCGGTGATGGTAAAAGGCACCAGAGCAGCCCTGACCGGCAGGACATCCAGCCCGAACTGGCGGGCAATGTCATAGCCAAAGCCGGTTGCTCCCAGGGTCGGAATGGAGGGACCCCCGGTAGCGATCACCAGAGAGGCGCAGGTCAGTGGTCCTCTGCTGGTTTCCAGCCGGAACCCTGCTGCGGTTTTCTCAATCCGCTCAACAGCGGTATCCAGGCATACCTCTGCCCCACTCTTTTCGCATTCGCTCAGCAACATACTGAGAATGTCGGACGCTTTGTTATCGCAGAATAACTGACCGTCTTTTTTCTCGTGATACGGAATCGCGTAGGCGTCCACCAGAGCGATGAAATCCCATTGGGTATAGCGGCTCAGGGCGGACTTACAGAAATGCGGGTTTGCGCTGAGGTAACGCTGAGGCTCGATATAGTAATTGGTGAAATTACAGCGGCCACCGCCAGACATCAGGATCTTCTTACCGGCCTTATTGGCGTGATCCAGTACGATGACTGAATGGCCGCGCTGCCCGGCCTGTGCCGCGCAGAACAGACCCGCTGCACCGGCACCGATTATGAGTACATCCACCGATTGCGTCATCCGCCCCTCTGGTTCTTCCACGCTGTTTCTGGTCGTAACGGTTTAACACCTGTGCCAGTGACCGGTTATTGCCCTGTCACAAGCGGCTGCTATTATGCCAGCTTTTACCGAATCTTATCCTGACCGAGTACCGAATGAAGCTGATCGACCGCGAAGGCATGCACTCCACCACCGGACTGGCGCCCTGGAAAATCAACCTGTTGCTGCGGGTAATGGGTGTACCAAAACTGGAAAAGGCTTATTTCAAACTGGATGACCCGCGCGGGCTCGATCTGATTCAGGCGATTTTTGATGTCTACCGCATCCGTATGGAATACGATGCCGAAAAAATGAAAGCGGCGATTCCGGCAGATGGCGCTTTCATTACGGTATCCAACCACCCGTTCGGGTTTCTGGACGGTGTTTCCCTGATCAACATCATCGGTCGCCTGCGCCCCGGTTATAAAGTCGTGGCCAATTTTCTGCTGGCGTTTTTTGATCCGATCAAAGACATGTTTATTACGGTTAACCCGTTTGAAAACGCCGGGCCGCGCCGCATGGGCGGCACGCAGAAATGCCTGGAAATTCTGAAGTCCGGTCAGGGCGTGGGGCTGTTTCCCGCCGGAGAAGTCTCCACCTGGTACAAGGACCGCAAAGGCATTCAGGATAAGGACTGGTCACTGTCGAGCATGAAACTGATTCTGCAGGCTGGTGTGCCGGTAATCCCGGTGTACTTTGAAGGCAGCAACAGCCGCACCTTTCACGTCATGGGCAAAGTACACCCTGTGCTGCGAACCCTGCGTCTGGCCATTGAGATGATGAAAAAAGAAAACTCCGGCATACGTCTGCATGCCGGAGAAGCGATTCCCTTTGAAGTTATCCGCGATATGACGCCCGACGCCCTGCGCATTTACCTGCGTGAGGCGACCTACGCTCTGGCGCCTGTGCGTCGCTGATTATTCCTGCGTCTGCAGGCTGTTCGCAGACTCTGACATAGAGGCCAGTTCTTTCTGCAGACTGACGATGGTTCCGGCAATCTCGGAAGTTGCACCGAAGGCATCTTCAATGGCACCGCGGATCGCTTCAAACTTCTCGGTCATCTGCTCATTCAGGTCACGCTGCTGCTCACTGTCACTGGCGAGAGTACGCAGGAACTGAGCCACGTCATTACTGCTGGCCACGACACTCTGCAGAGCTTCATCCGCTTTCGCCGCGTTTTCTTTACCCGTCTGCATCAGGCCGGTTGCCTGAGTCATGGACTCCATGGCTTCCTGAGTGACGCTGACGATACTGCCGACCTGTGAGCTGATTTCTCCGGTGGAGTTGTGGGTGCGTTCCGCCAGCCCCCGGACTTCATCAGCCACCACGGCAAAGCCACGGCCGTGCTCACCGGCACGGGCTGCTTCAATCGCCGCATTCAGAGCCAGCAGGTTGGTCTGCTCAGCCACCGACTGAATCACCTCCACAATACTGGTAATTTCTTCACTGCGGCGGGTCAGTTCTTCAATTTTGGCCGCGGCGCCGGACAGCATCTTCGAGACGGCCGCCATATCTTTATTCGAGCGCGACATGACCTCTCCGGTCTGAGAAACACGCTCGCCGACCTGAGACGCATCCTCCGCGACTTTCACCGAACGGTCAGCGTTCTCATTCAGTTGCTGTTTGAATTTTGCCATGCCGTCAAAAAGCGTATTTGCATGACGGGTCTGTTCCTGCATGCTGTCAGCCGTCTGACGCGCTTTCGCCGAGATATCAGAGCTGTCCTGATTCACTTTCACCAGGGAATGGCTGAGTGATTCGAGCAGATTGCGGACGCGCTCAGATACGCTTTCAGCTTTACGACGTTCGGATTCCAGATCTGCAAAGCTCAGCATCTTGGTCACTTCGATAATCAGTGCCAGCAGACATATCGCGAACGTCGCCAGGACAGACGCAGCAGACAGCATGATGTAGTGGCCTTCCTCACTCAGCAACAGGGTTTTATCCGGCTGCAGAAAGGCAATCGCTAACAGGGAGAAAAGGGTCGCACCTGCCCAGGCAGCGCCAGCCCAGACGCCGTTCATTAATACTGCGGTGAGCGGCATCACCATAAATCCGGGCAGGATGTAACTTTCAATGCCTCCATCCAGCCAGCTGATCCAGAGCAGGTAAGACAGGAAACCAAAGCCCTGGACGGTCGCCGCACCATAGACGGAACCGGATAACTTCAGCAATGTAACAGCGCAGGTGCCCATGATGACGAAATACACATGTGGCTGAATCCAGCCGTCGAGTCCGAGAAAGACCTGCAGCATCCAGAATGTAAGACCAGCCATAATCGACAGGAAGGATGATCCGATAATGACACGCACCTGCAGAAGTTTGGCCGGATCCGTTGGTTTGGGGGTTGGTGCAAAGGCATCCAGTAAAGCGAGCATATGAAATACCTGTTTTGGGTTCATACACTCAGTCTAGCCAAGGCCGGATTAATTGCCTGCGTCAGAACAGAATCAGCGTCGTCGTTCTGTGTCTTACTGTGCGGAATCTGTAAGCAAGGCCCGGACCGGGGCATAACTGCGCCGGTGCACCGGGCAAGGACCCAGCTGCTGCAGAGCTTCAAGATGTTGCGCTGTGCCATACCCCTTATGCTTTGCGAAGCCGTAGCCCGGGTATTCAGCATCCAGCAGCAGCATTTCCCGGTCTCGCTGGACCTTTGCCAGTACAGAGGCTGCTGCGATTGAGGCTACCAGGGAATCCCCTTTGACAATGGCGGTTGCCGGAATTGTCAGCGCTGGCAGACGGTTACCGTCAATCAGGGCATGGTCACAAGCCAGCGTCAACCCGGCGACCGCCCTGCTCATGGCCAGCATCCGCGCCTTCAGAATATTGATGCGGTCAATTTCTTCGACAGTGGCGCGGGCAATGGCAAAGCCAAGCGCCTGCTCTCGGATCACATCAAACAGGTACTCACGCTTTTTTTCAGACAGTTTTTTGGAATCCGTCAGGCCGGGAATGGGCCGGGAGGGATCAAGAATCACCGCCGCCGCCAGCACGTCACCGCATAAGGGGCCCGCTCCGGCTTCGTCCACACCACAATAAACAATGCCATCATCAATCAGCTGCTGCTCAGCCAGAAGACGTTCGCTCATTTTGTTGATGGGTTCAGCAGTTCTGCGATGGCCTCTGCCGCTTCTTCATCGGCATTACGCTTCAGCTGACGGTGAATAAACCCGAACGTCTGCTGCAGCTGATTCACCGTATCTTTGTCATCGAGACGTTTGAGGATCGCACTGATGAGGTTGGTGACCGTGGCCTTGTCCTGAATCAGTTCAGGTACCACTTCGCGCCCGGCCAGCAGGTTCGGTAGCGAGATAAATTCCTGCGTTACCAGACGCTTCATGATAGCAAAGGTCAACGGTGCCAGTATGTAGCTGACCACCATGGGCCGCTTGAGCAGCATGGCTTCCAGCGTTGCCGTACCCGATGCCAGCAGGATCACATCGGACGCAGCCATACAGGTCTGCGACTGCCCAAGCACTATGCTCACCGGCAGGTCACTGTAGTCCTGCAGTACGGCCTCCATCTGCTGGCGGCGCTCAACACTGGCGGCAGGGATCACAAACTGCAGGTCCGGCTTATGTTTCAGCAGCTCACGCGCGGTATCCAGAAACAGATGCCCGAGCTTGCTCACCTCGCTGCTGCGGCTGCCCGGCATCAGGCACACCAGAGGGCGCTGCAGATCCAGACCCAGCTTCTCACGGGCCGGTTTTTTCGGGGTTTCCAGAGGAATGCTGTCAGCCAGATGATGGCCAACCAGATGCACGGGAACGCTGTGGTTTTCATAAAACCGGGCTTCAAACGGAAACAGCGTTAACATCAGGTCAACGGCTTTTTCAATTTTGAACACCCGCTTCTGACGCCAGGCCCAGACCGAGGGGCTGACGTAATGCACGGTTTTGATCCCCGCCTGACGCAGCTTCTGCTCCAGTGTGAGATTGAAATCCGGTGCATCAATACCGATAAACACATCCGGCGGATCACGGCGCCAGCGTTTGATCAGGTCCCGGCGGACTTTCAGCAGCTCAAACAGGCGGCCAAGTACTTCAACCAGCCCCATCACCGCCAGACGTTCCATAGGCACAAAACTGACCATGCCCTGGGCCTGCATCAGAGGTCCACCGATCCCCTCAAACGTGGCATTGGGGTAGCGTTTTTTCAGGGAGCGGATCAGACCCGCGCCCAGCATGTCGCCCGAGGTTTCCCCCGCTACCAGTGCAATGCGCATATCAGCGGATGATGCCGCGGGAGGCTGCTTTGATGCTCTCGATGAGAACGGCGAGTGTGCCTTCCGGGTCTGGCTGAGCTTCGAGCTCGGTCAGCGCCTCTGCCAGTGTCAGGTTCTGGCGGTACAGGGTTTTGTAGGCATTACGCAGGGCTTTGATGCTCTCTGCTGAAAAACCACGACGCTTCAGACCTTCACTGTTCATACCGTGCGGTGTTGCCGGGTAGCCCTGTGACATGACGTAGGCCGGAATATCCTTCAGCACCACAGTACCGGCGCCGCACATGGCGTGAGCACCGATCTGGCAGAACTGGTGCACCTGGGTGGAACCACCGAGAATGGCGTAATCGCCGACTTTCACATGTCCGGCAAGGTTGGTGTCGTTGGCGAAAATACCGTTGTCACCGATCACGCAGTCGTGCGCGACGTGAACATTCACCATAAAGAGGTTACCGCTGCCGACCAGTGTAGTGCCGTTATCCTGAACCGTGCCACGGTGAAAGGTACAGGCTTCGCGGATCACGTTGTTGTCACCGATGACCAGGGTGGTTGGTTCACCGGCGTACTTTTTGTCCTGACATTCCTCACCGATGCTGGCGAATTGGAAAATACGGTTATTTTTGCCGATGGTGGTTGGCCCGCGGACAACGACGTGGGGGCCAATAACGGTGCCTTCGCCGATGGTGACGTCCGGACCTATGATGGAAAATGGCCCGATCTCAACCGAGTCCGCAATCCTGGCCGATGGATCAACAATCGCCCGGGAATCAATCATAACTGCTCCTGTTTTTTTGCTACGCAGGTCACTTCGGCACTGCAGACCAGTTCACCATCCACTGTGGCATGGCATTCGGCTTTCCAGAAGCCACGGCGGTGGCTCACATGGCGGGCATGCAGCACCAGCTGATCTCCCGGAATCACCACCCGCTTGAAACGCACGTTATCGAGTCCGGCGAGGTAAAAATGCGGGGTTTCCTCGTCTTTAATCTCATGTTCCATCAAGCGTATCCAGAGATAACCTGACGCCTGTGCCAGCGCTTCCAGGGTCAGCACTCCCGGCATCACCGGATTCCCGGGGAAATGGCCGTTAAAGAAGTTCTCATTCGCCGTCACATTCTTGATCGCCGTGACACGCGGACTTTCTTCGTGCTCCAGCTCGAGACTGGTGATGCGGTCAAGTAACAGGAAGGGGTAACGATGCGGCATCACCCTCAGAATGCCGCTGAAGTCATCACTCAGCATCTTTCAGCCTTTCTCATCTTTTTGGGTGTCAGTCGCCTGACAGTTCTTTTCTAAGTCAGACACGCGACGGGCAAGACTGTCGAGCTGACGGAAACGGGTAGCGGATTTGCGCCATTCCTTGATGGGCATCTGCGCTGTTCCGGTTGCATAGCCACCCGGTTCACGGATGGATTTGCTGATTACACTTTTGGGCGCAACATACACCCCGTCACAGATATCCAGGTGACCTGCGATACCGGCGTTGCCCGCCAGCGTGCAGTGTTTGCCTAAACGGGTGCTGCCGGCAATGCCGGACTGCGCCGCTGCGGCAGTGCCTTCACCCAGCTCGACGTTATGCGCGATCTGAATCAGGTTATCCAGAATCACGTTATCGCCGATACGGGTATCTTCAAGAGCTCCACGGTCAATACAGGTGTTGGCACCGATTTCGACGTCATTGCCAATGCGCACGCCGCCAAGCTGAGCAATTTTTTCCCAGCGTCCCTGATGCGGTGCAAAACCGAAGCCATCGGCTCCGATTACCGCGCCGGAGTGAATACGTACGCGGTCTCCCAGTGTGACGTCATGGTAGAGGGTAACATTGGCATTGAGATGACAACCTTCACCCAATACACAGAAATCACCAATCACTGTGCCTGCACCGATTTCAGTACCAGGACCAATGCTCACCTGCTCACCGATCACTACCCGTGGGCCAATACGGCAACCCGGTGCAATCTCCGCGCTGTCAGCAACCACCGCAGAAGGATGAACACCTTCGGTGATTTTCGGGCGGTTATCGAACAGACGGGTCACCCGGGCAAAACACAGGTAGGGATCGGATGCGATCAGAGCCGCTCCGGCATAGCTCTCAGCAACATCCGCCCGCAGGATAACCGCACCGGCAGCCGTGCTGCTCAGCTGGCTCTGGTAGGAAGGATTTGCCAGAAACGAAATGTCACCGGCGCCGGCACCCTTGAGGGTGGCGACGCCGGTTATGACCAGGTCTGCGTCCCCGCGCAGTTCAGCGCCGAGGGCCGCAGCCAGTTCAGCCAATGTCATCTGCATGACGCACAGACCTTATTTTCCGGAATTCAGCCTTTCGATCAGCAGTTTGGTGATATCTGCCTTGGGAGAGGTAAAGACCACAGCCTGAGCATTCACGACCATGTCGTAGCCTTTCTCATCGATGATTTTCTTCAGGATTTTTTCCATTTCAGGCAGCTGCTTGTTGAGGAATTCACGCTTCCACGCATCTTCCTGTTTTTTCAGCTTGCCCACATAGAACTGATATTCCTGACCTTTCTGCTGCATGTCGTTCGACACTGTGCGGCGCTGATCAGCGCTCATGATGTCGCCTTCTTTATCCAGACGCTCTTTTGCAGAAGTCAGCTCTTTTTCGAGGCTTTTCAGCTTGTCGATATCGGCTTTGTTGTTCTGTTCAAACTCCTTCACGCCTGCCTGAGCCGCATCGGACATAAACAGGGCGCGCTCCATATCAACCACGGCAATGTTCAGATCAGCAGCTGACACAGTATTAAATGCAAACAGGGCAGTAAGAATCACTAACCAACGCATTGTGTTCTCCTTATTTTTGAGTGGGTGGTCAGAATACCTGACCAAGAGTGAATTCAAATCCTTCGGTCCTGTCACCAGACTGACTGTTCAACGGGAACGAGTAAATAAAGGTTAAAGGTCCGATCGCGGTGATCCAGGTCAGACCCACACCGGTACTGTAACGGAACTCATCCAATTGTATACCTTCCTGACAGAAAGGATGCTGGGTGAAGTCCGGCACATCGGAGTCATCCGGGCGGTAACATTCGCTGGTGAAGGCATTACCCATATCCAGGAAAGCCACTGTACGGACGGAACTGCGGTCCTGCACGAAAGGTGTCGGGAAGATAAGTTCGAGGCTGTTTTCAACCAGAATATTACCGCCCAGAGAACGTTCACGCTCGAGGAAGTACGGCGCGGTATTCACCGAGCCTGAACCACCTGTGCTGTAAACAGGGACATAATCGTTCGGGTTGGCTACCGCACTGGCACCACCATCCGCATCTTTGATGTAAATAACAGACGGCGCACTCTGATCGGTCAGCAGACGACCAAGTTCATCTGTTTCATACAGAATGTTGCCGTTATCATCGGTGCTGGCCAGGTCAACCACAGCGTACTCAGGCAGACCTTTCACGCCCAGGCTGTTGGTCTGGTAGCCACGCACAGAGCCGATACCACCGGCACGGAAGTTCTTGAAGAACGGCAGGCGGTCGATGTCGCCATAACCATCACCATAACCGAGATCCGTACGCAGGCGGACAGACCACTCATCGTAAATCGGGAAATAATAGTTCGAGGTATAGAAGGCTTTGTAGTACGTCAGGTCGCTGGCCGGAATCGAGGTTGTGACGTTCACCCGGTGCTCCATACCCGCCGTCGGGAACAGACCGCGGTTGAGAGAGGAGTAACGCCAGGTCACACCGACCGAGTACTCATCGTACTGACTGCCCTGCTCATCCACAAAATCGACAATCTCAGCCGGTACGGTAGAGCCCAGGAACATCTCAGTGTCTGCCAGACCGAAGGTGAACGACAGACGCGAACGGCGGGAAATCGGATAACCGAAGGTCACGTTACCGCCATAGGTGTTGGTCTGATAATCACTGACCGTATTCAGGCGCTCAAAATCCGTTTCACGGTAATAGAAGTTGAAGCCTCGGCTGACACCGTCAATGGTGTAATACGGGTTCAGGTAGGACACATCATAGGAACGTGTGGTGCTGGTACGCTGCACACTCACCGACATACGGTTACCACTACCGGCAAAGTTGTTCTGGCTGACACTGGCACCGAGGATGGTCCCGGAACCGGCGGCGTAACCGACGTTGAAGTTCAGGCTGCCGCTGAGCTGCTCTTCAACGCTGTAATCAACATCAATCATGTCGTCAGAACCCGGCACCAGTGGCGTTTCAACGTTCACACTTTTGAAGAAGCCCAGCTGGTTCAGACGGCTTTTACCGGCTTCAATCTTATCGGTGGAAGCCCAGCCACCTTCCATCTGTACCATCTCACGGCGCAGGACTTCATCCAGGGTATTGTCGTTACCACTGAAGTTGACGTTACGGACGTAGGTACGCTTACCGGGTTCGACGAAAAAGGTCAGATCGACTTCCAGATTTTTGTCATCAATCTGCGGAATGCCGTTTACCTTGGCGAAGGTATAACCCTCATTCCCCAGACGCTTGGTCATCAGATCACTGGTCAGGGTTACCAGACGGCGGGAGAAAACATCGCCGCTCTTGATCATATAAAGACGGGTCAGCTCATCAGCATCAACAACCAGCTCACCGGCCACCGACATATCGCGGATTTTATAGACTTCGCCTTCGGTGACATTAATCGTGATATATACACCCTTCTTATCCGGTGAAACGGATACCTGGGTGGACTCGATATTGAAACGGATATGACCCCGGTCCAGATAATAAGAGCGCAGGGTTTCGAGGTCACCGGAGAGCTTCTCACGGCTGTATTTGTTGTCGCTGGAATACCAGGACCAGAAGTTGGTGCTGTCCAGCGACAGCTGACTCAGCAGTTCTTCATCAGAGAAGGCATTGTTACCGATGATGTTGATATGGCGGATGGTGGCGACGTTGCCTTCATCCACATCAATTTTCAGTGCAACCCGGTTACGTGGCAGGGCCTGAACCTCGGTTTCAATGTGAGCATCATAACGGCCCTGAGCGACGTACTGACGCTCCAGCTCCAGAGCGATACGGTCGAGCGTAGCGCGCTTGAATACGTCCCCTTCTGACAGACCGCTCTGTTTCAGGCCTTCGAACAGGGCTTCATCGGCAATGGCTTTGTTGCCATCGATTTCAATACTGGTGATGGTTGGCAGCTCAACCAGTTGCAGGATCAGGACATTGCCGTCACGGTAGAGTTTGATGTCATCAAAGAAGCCTTCACTGAACAGACGGCGGCTGGCGTCGGCTAGGCGCACCTCATCGACCTCATCACCGACACTGATCGGAAAGGCACCGAATACCGAACCTGCTGACACCCTCTGCAGGCCCTCCAGACGGATATCTTCGACAACGAAAGAGGACGCATGAACAGAAGCTGCAAACAGAACAGAGAGCAGCGTAACCAGCAAAAAACGCATGTACCGCAAATCCAGTGACAACCGCCTCAGAGGCGGCTGATATCATTATAAAAGGCAACCGACATCAGCATGAGCAGAAGAAACATCCCCATTTTGACGGCTGCAATCTGAACCGATTCCGGCAGGGGCCGGCCACGAATCAGTTCAGCGCTGTAAAACACAATGTGGCCGCCATCCAGTATCGGCACGGGCAACAGATTGAACACGCCCAGCGACACACTCAACAGTGCCAGAAATCCGGCAAACGCCAGCAAACCACCTGAGGCCGAATCGCCGGCTACTTTAGCAATCGAGATAGGACCACTCAAGTTCTTTACAGGAAGTTCGCCGGAGAGCATTTTCCACGAAGCTTCCAGAGTGAAGACAATCATCTGACCGGTTTTCTCAATACCGAGCTGCAGCGAACGCAGCGGACCCGGATAACTTTCGCGCAGCCAGGCGTCCGGAATCTCCGGTGACTGAGCCGTCACACCGATCTGCCCGACCGTTTCACCGGATTCCAGCTCAACGGCACGAGGTGTAGCCAGCACAGATACCGGCTCACCATTACGCAGAACACCGACCAAAATTTCCTGACCTGCTGCCGCACGTACACCGTCGACCCAATCGCGCCAGGACGTCAGTGCGTCGCCGTTCAGGCTGACCAGTTCGTCACCCGCCCTGAGGCCTGCGGCTGCAGCGGCAGACTCCGGCAGCACATCCTGAATGGTCAGTCCCGGCTCCGGCAGACGGGGCACGAGACCAAGACCAGTGATGGGTTCCGGCTGATCAGCATCCGCCAGATAACGCTTCAGAGTCAGCTGCAGGGTACGTTCCTGACCGTTCTCTCCACGAACCTCCACCGGCAGCGTCAGGCTTTCACCTATGTGTCCCAACAGCTGCCAGCTGACATCCTGCCATGACGTGGTCGGTTCCGAATCCACACTGAGAATCTCATCACCGGGGAGGAAACCAGCCGCCGCTGCAGGCGTGCCCTGATCTACACCACTGATCACAGGAATCAGCGACGTAGTGCCCCCGATGAACAGGGCCCAGTACACCAGAATGGCAAAGATAAAGTTAGCCAGAGGACCCGCCGCGGCAATCGCGATGCGCGCCCACGGCGACTTCTGGTTAAAGTCCTGGTCAGCCAGGTGATCAGGTACCGGCGCTTCACGGCTGTCGAGCATTTTGACATAGCCACCGAGAGGGATCGGTGCCACGGAATACGCCGTGCCATGACGGTCTTTGAGCTCGAACAGAGGTTTACCGAAGCCGACGGAGAAACGCAGCACCTTCACGCCCATGCGTCTCGCCACCCAGAAATGGCCATATTCATGGATCACCACCAGAATACTGATGGCCACAATAAAGTAGAGAATGGTATGCAACAGAGTCACGCGGTCACTCCTGCGGCCAGCGCACTGGCTTGTGTTCTGGCCCACTGATCGGCTCTGAGGACCACGTCGAGCGATGTTGCGGCTTCCACCTGATGATGACCCATAACCTGACTGATCAGGGTTGGAATCGTGGTAAAGGGGATTTGTTCCCGCAGAAAACACTCAACCGCCACTTCATTGGCCGCATTGAGCACGGCAGGCATTGTACCTCCGGCGCGGAAAGCATCGCGGGCGAGCGTCAGACAGGGAAAAGCGGTTTCATCCGGGGCTTCGAAATCAAACCGGGCCAGATCAAACAGATCCAGAGAGGCGACGCCGGCATCAATCCGTTCCGGCCAGGCCATGGCATGAGCAATGGGGGTACGCATGTCCGGTTGCCCCAGTTGAGCCAGTACCGATCCGTCGCAGTACTGCACCATGGAATGAATCACCGACTGCGGATGCACCACCACCTGAACATCATCCACGCCACAGCCGAACAGGAAGCAGGCTTCGATCAGCTCCAGACCTTTATTCATCAGGGTGGCAGAATCAACTGAGATTTTCTGTCCCATGGACCAGTTCGGATGGGCAACGGCCTGAGCCGGCGTTACATCGTCAAGCTGTTCTGACGTGCGACCACGGAAGGGACCGCCGGACGCCGTCAGCAGGATGCGCCGGATACCGTGTTCCGCGAAATTGCCGCGGTAGTTTTCCGGCATCGACTGAAAAATGGCGTTGTGTTCGCTGTCGATCGGCAGCAGTGTGGCCCCGCCCTCGCGCACTGCCTGCAGAAACAGCGGGCCTGCCATCACCAGACTTTCTTTGTTGGCCAGCAACACGCGTTTACCACTGCGGGCGGCGGCAAGTGTCGGCAGCAGTCCGGCGGCGCCGACAATAGCGGCCATGACCTGATCCACCTGGGGCGCAGAAGCTACCATGCTGAGGGCTTCCGTACCGCTGAGCACCTGTGTCGGAATACCCGGTGGCAGAGCGTCCCGCAGCTCCTGCGCGGCACCTGCATCCGTCATCACGGCGATGTGTGGAGAAAATTCAATGATCTGTTCACGCATGACCGCTACGTTACGGGCCGCGGTCAGAGCGTAGACACGGAAGCGTTGCGGATGGCGGCGCACCACATCCAGCGTACTGCCCCCAATGGAACCGGTTGACCCCAGCACCGTCAGCCATTGCAGACCGGCTTCTCCGTCGGTAAGACCGGAAGCCAGCGTCATGCAACCAGTCTCCACTCCAGCAGCAGCATCATAAAGGCAAACACCGGCACTGCGGCTGCCATACTGTCGATACGGTCAAGCACACCACCGTGACCCGGCAGCAGGGATGAACTGTCTTTGATCCCCCGGTGACGCTTCATCATACTTTCCACCAGATCGCCGAGAACTGAGATCACCATAGTCAGCAGAGTAATGATGATGATCTTCACGGCCTCCAGCAGATCAATACGCTCAATCCAGTGATCAAAGGCAACACAGGCCAGCAGAGCCAGCAGCAGGGTTGTGGCCAGGCCACCCCAGAATCCGGCCCAGGATTTACCCGGGCTGACTTTCGGCGCCAGCTTGCTGTTACCCCAGCGACGACCGGCAAAATAGGCACCGGTATCCGCACCCCAGACCACCAGCATCACGTAGATGATCAGCACGGAGCTGTGCGGCTCTTCTTTCAGGTGCATAAAGCCGACCCACATGGGGATCAGCACACAAATACCGAGAAACGCACGCACTACCCGGGCATTCCAGACGCCGGTGCCTCCCGGATAATGCTTCACCATGGCAAAGGCAACGATCCACCACAGGGTGCCGGCCGCCAGAAACCAGATTTTCCATTCGGGATGAACCCGCAGAATCCGGGCGCTGATGTAGAGGCAGGCAAAGACAATGAAGGCGTAAAGCAGACGGCTCCAGTTTTTCTGGTAGCCGGCGATGTTGGCCCATTCCCAGGCGCCTACAGTAGCAATAAAGGCGATGAAAAAAGCGAAGGGTTTAAGCGGCAGGATAAAAATGCCGACGATCATCACTGGTGCAAGCACCAGTGCGGTGATGACCCGCGTGCGGGTGCTGCTCTGAGCGACCGGCTTAACGGGGTTGCTGTAACTGGTCATCAGTTCGTCCGAAACGTCGTGCCCGGGATGCAAAGTCATCCAGGGCTTTCTTATATTCATCGTGTTTGAAGTCCGGCCACAGTTCGTCTGTGAAATAGAACTCCGAATACGCTGTCTGCCAGAGCATGAAGTTACTGATCCGGCGCTCACCACCGGTACGGATCATAAAGTCCGGCGACGGCAGATCACTCAGCCAGGTGTACTGGTGAAAGGTCTGCTCCGTGATATCCGCCGGAGACAACCGGCCTTCACGGACGTCTTCGGCAATACGCCGGGCGGCCTGAGTGATGTCCCATTGTCCGCCATAGTTGGCTGCGATCACCAGTGTCATGCGCTGATTATCACGGGTCAGTGCTTCAGCCTCGGCAATGAGTGACTGAATCTGCCCGGTAAAGCCCGACAGATCGCCCATCACCCGCAGGCGGATGCCATTCCTGTGCAGTTTATTCACTTCCCGCTGCAGCGCCATGATAAACAGCTGCATCAGGGCGTTGACTTCGTCCGGCGGACGCCGCCAGTTCTCGCTGCTGAAGGCAAACAGGGTCAGAACTTCAACACCTTCACGGGCGGAAACTTCCACCACTGCGCGGACGGCATCGACTCCCGCCTTATGGCCGGAAACCCCGGGGATAAAGCGTTTTTTTGCCCAGCGGTTGTTGCCATCCATAATGATGGCAACATGGCGCGGCACGCCACCCTGAGCGGCCTGTGTATCATCAATGCTGGTTGACATGCAGGCGGTCAGACCTTCATCAGGTCAGTTTCTTTTTCCGCCAGCAGGTTATCCACCTGCCCAATGAACTTGTCGGTCAGCTTCTGCATTGCATCTTCCGCACCGCGGGATTCATCTTCGGTGATTTCCTTTTCTTTCAGCAGATCTTTATACGTGCTGTTGGCATCACGGCGGATATTGCGGATGGAAACACGGCCTTTCTCCGCTTCGGAACGGGCCTGTTTGATGTAGTCCTTACGGGTCTCTTCGGTCAGTGCCGGCATCGGCAGACGGATGGTGTCGCCGTTGGTGGCCGGGTTCAGACCCAGATCCGACTTCAGAATGGCACGCTCAATCACAGGCACCATGTTCTTTTCCCACGGGCTGATCGCCAGACTGCGGGCATCTTCAACAATGACGTTGGCAACCTGAGTGATCGGTGTCGGCGTGCCATAGTAATCCACCATAACACCGTCGAGGATGGCCGGATTCGCACGACCGGTACGCACTTTTTTGAAGGCTTCTGCCAGCGAGTGCAGGCTTTTGCTCATGCGCTCTTCCGCGTCTTTGTGAATCTCATCAATCATGTTTTCAGTCTCCGCTTACTATCAGTGTGCCATCCTGACCGCCGGTAACGATCCGGGCAAGCACACCGGTTGCATTCATATTGTAAACCCGCAGCGGCATGTCGTGATCACGTGCCAGTACGATGGCGGTGAGGTCCATCACGCCCAGCTGCTTTTCCAGCACTTCATTGAAGGTCAGACGCTCATATTTCTCAGCGCCCGGGTCTTTTTTCGGATCGGCTGTGTACACGCCATCAACATTGGTGGCTTTCAGCACCAGATCCGCTTCGATTTCAATCCCGCGCAGACAGGCAGCGGAATCAGTGGTAAAAAACGGGTTGCCGGTACCAGCCGCAAAAATCACGACATCACCCTGAGCAAGCGCCCGGATGGCACTGCGGCGGTCGTAATGATCAACCACACCGCTCATGGGTATGGCAGACATCACCCGGGTAGTGATATTCGCACGTTCCAGTGCGTCGCGCATGGCCAGCGCGTTCATCACGGTGGCCAGCATGCCCATATGATCACCGGCAACCCGGTCAAGGCCAGCTTCACTCAATGCTTTACCACGGAACAGGTTACCACCACCGATAACCAGACCGACCTGAACTCCGATACCTTTCAGCTGACCGATTTCCAGTGCCATACGGTCCAGCACTTTCGGGTCGATGCCGAAATCCATATCCCCCATCAGGGCTTCGCCACTCAGTTTCAGCAGGATACGTTTGTATTTAGAGTTTTTATGATCGGCCATGGTGAGCTCCGCAGAATGAAAGAAACTTGCCTGTATATACGAATATGCCGGGCAAACCCGGCATATAATGAGGCAGATACACGAGGTGTTCTACCTTGTGACGCAATCAGCCCTTCAGCTGTGCAGCCACTTCAGCAGCAAAGTCGACATGTTCGACTTCGATACCTTCACCCACTTCCATACGGATGAAACCGATCACTTCGGCACCGGCGTCTTTGGCCAGCTGACCGATGGTCACGTCCGGGTTTTTAACGAAAGGCTGTTCGACCAGGCTGTTCTCTTTCAGGAACTTCTTGATACGGCCGCCCATCATTTTTTCAACGATCTCAGCAGGCTTGCCAGCCATGTCCGGCTGCGCCTTGATGATTTCTTTCTCTTTCTCGAGAACGTCTTCAGGCATTTCATCCGGGTGAGTGACACGTGGGTTAGACGCGGTCACGTGCATGGCAATGTCTTTGGCCAGTTCTTCAGAACCACCCTTCAGAGCGACCACACAACCGATCTTGCCGTTTGAGTGCAGGTAAGCACCTACAGTGTCAGATTCGATCATAACCGGACGACGTACGGTGATGTTTTCACCGATTTTCTGCACCAGGGACATACGTGCTTCTTCCAGCTCGCCCGCCATCAGTTCAGCAACGTCGGTCTGCTTGGTGGCAACCAGCTTGGCAACAACCTGGTCAGCGAAGTTGTTGAAGTTGGAATCACCGGCTGCAAAGTCGGTCTCAGAGTTCACTTCAACCATGTAAGCAACGCCGCCTTCAACGACGATACGCAGCTTACCTTCGGCAGCAGTACGGTCTGCTTTTTTCGCCGCTTTCAGACCGGAGTTTTTACGCAGGTCTTCAATGGCCAGTTCGATATCGCCATCGTTTGCAGTCAGTGCTTTTTTGCACTCCAGCATGCCAAGGCCAGTACGTTCACGCAGCTCTTTTACCAGTGCAGCTGATACGTTTGCCATTTTCGGTATCCTCTTTAATTCTGAATAGTGAAATATCTTCTGAAAAAAAAGGGGCTGAGCCCCTTTCTCTTGTCGGCTTAGCCGGCAGTTTCCGGCGCAGGCTCTTCAGCCACTTCGACGAACTCGTCGGCAGCGGCACCGCCCTGCTTACCTTCCAGAATGGCATCAGCGATACCAGTGCTGTAGATCTGGATGGCACGGATGGCGTCGTCGTTACCTGGGATAACGTAGTCAACGCCGTCAGGGTTGGAGTTGGTATCAACGATACCGATCACCGGGATACCCAGCTTGTTGGCTTCCTGAACAGCGATACGCTCGTGGTCAACGTCGATCACGAACAGTGCATCAGGCAGACCGCCCATTTCTTTGATACCACCGATAGAACGCTCCAGCTTCTCCATTTCACGGGTACGCATCAGAGCTTCTTTCTTGGTCAGCTGCTCAAAAGTACCGTCGGTTTGCTGGGCTTCCAGCTCACGCAGACGTTTGATGGACTGACGGATGGTTTTGTAGTTGGTCAGCATACCGCCCAACCAGCGATGAGCAACGAAAGGCTGACCAGAACGTTCGGCCTGCTCTTTGATGATCTTACCGGCTGCACGCTTGGTGCCGACAAACAGAATTTTGTTGTTGCGGGAAGACATACCTTCAGCCAGCTTCAGAGCGTCGTTCAGCGCAGGAACAGTCTGTTCGAGGTTGATGATATGAATTTTGTTGCGGGCACCGAAGATGTACTTGCCCATTTTTGGGTTCCAGTAACGGGTCTGGTGTCCGAAGTGTACGCCTGCCTTCAGCAGGTCACGCATGCTAACTTGAGCCATGATTAATTACCTTATTAGGGGTTAAGCCTCCATGTACCCTCAGTTCCGACCCGCTGTCGCAGGCACCCCGGAACTTCGTTGCGGCACATGTGTGTTATTTCGTCACCCTGTTCTCCGCAGCCTGACTCAGCTGAGTCTGACTGACAGGTCAGAGGACGGCGTTTCCGCGGGGCGCTTTATACCACTTTCAGCCCGGCAATGCCAGCCGGATTCCGCTCAGCTCAGTGACATTCTGCCCCACCGGACTGCCACCTGTGCCGATACATCCGGAAATATCTGCCGGAAGCCGATCCTGCTGGTTCAACCCCACGTGTACAAACTGTACAATACGGGCCTTATTGCACTGCAGGCCTTCTTTATTTCCAATGAGCGTCATCATTAATACAGCCGAAGATATCGAGAAAATGCGCGTTGCCGGCCGGCTGGCCGCCGAGGTGCTTGAGATGATCGGCGAGCACGTCCGTCCCGGCGTATCCACCGGCGAACTGGACCGTATCTGTCACGACTATATTGTCAATGTGCAGCAGGCCATTCCGGCTCCGCTGAACTACCACGGCTTCCCCAAGTCCATCTGTACCTCAATCAATCAGGTGATCTGTCACGGCATCCCCAGTGATGACAAGCTGCTGAAGAAGGGCGATATCGTCAACATCGATATCACCGTCATCAAGGATGGTTACCACGGCGATACCAGCAAGATGTTCATGGTCGGCGAGGTTCTGCCCGCCGTCGACCGTCTGGTCAAGATCACTCAGGAATGCCTGTATCTGGCTATTGATATGGTCAAGCCGGGTACTCAGCTGGGGGATATCGGCCACGCGATCCAGCAGCATGCTGAATCCAATCACTACTCTGTTGTGCGTGAATACTGCGGCCACGGTATTGGCAAGACCTTCCATGCCGACCCTCAGGTGCTGCACTACGGCAAGCCGGGTACCGGCATGGCACTGCAGGAAGGCATGACTTTCACCATTGAGCCTATGATCAACCTGGGTGTGCGCCAGAACAAACTGATGAAAGACGGCTGGACGGTGGTCACCAAAGACCGTAAGCCGTCTGCCCAGTGGGAACACACACTGCTGGTCACTGCGACCGGCGTGGATGTACTGACCCGGCGTAAAGAGGAAGAGCAGTTCTGGAACTGAGAGCTGCGTTACCGGCCATGGAATTACCCGACCTGAACGAACAGGCGTTCCGGGAGGAGCTGCTCAGCAATCCCGCAACGATCCGCGTCGTCCGCAGCCATATTGAACGCATCCATAACGCCCTGCGTGCGCAGTTTATGGCGACGCTGGATGCCGACACTCTGGTGCCACTGCGCTCTGAACTGATGGACCGGATTCTGCGTTCGTTGTGGGTAACCCGTGGGTTGCCGGAAGACGGACTCGCATTAATTGCCGTCGGTGGTTATGGCCGTGGCGAATTGCAGCCTTTTTCCGATATTGATGTACTGATCCTCGCCCGCGAAGAAAGATTCATCAATGAATACAGTGAAGATCTGCAGAGCTTCATCACCCTGCTGTGGGATCTGAAGCTGGAAGTCGGCCACAGTGTCCGCACGCTGAGCGAGTGCGTGGCTGAGGCTGCCGGTGACCTGACCATCATTACCAACCTGCTGGAAGCCCGGACTCTGGCTGGGGATCAGAGTCTCTATCCGGAGTTGTCAGATAAGATCAGTACCCGGAAAATCTGGCCGTCGGAAGCCTTTTTCAACGCTAAGTGGCAGGAACTCACCGAGCGCCACGACAAGCACAACAGCGCTGACTATAACCTCGAGCCGAACGTCAAAAACTCTCCGGGGGCGTTGAGGGATATCCAAACGGTTTCCTGGGTTGCCTGTCGCCATTTCGGTCAGGGTACGTTAGGAAACCTGTCGCAGACTGGCATTATCACCCCGTCGGAATACCAACAGTTGAGCGATGCTCACAGCTTCCTCTGGCGTGTGCGCTCGGCGTTACACTACCTGTCCGGCCGTGAAGAAGACCGCCTGCTGTTTGACCTGCAGAAGCAGGTCGCCAGTCTGCTGGGCTACAAAGATGACGACCGTCGCAGTGCCGTTGAGAACTTTATGTATGAGTTCTACCGTCATCAGCTGACGGTCACCGAATTGTGCGAACTCATCCTGCAGCACATTCACGAAATGCATTTGTCTTTCGGACCGGTGGTGACCGAAGAAGTGAATGAGCACTTCATCTTCAGCAACGGCTATCTGCAGCTGACCACCACGGACCTGTTCAGCCGTGAGCCGGTCTGGCTGCTGAAATCCTTCCTGCTGATGGCGCAGCACCCGGAAGCTTCCGGGATGCACTCCTCGACCATCCGCGCCATCCGTGATCATCGTCATCTGATTGATGACCACTACCGCCAGCAGCGTGAGAACAACGATACCTTCATGGCGCTGATGCGCAGCCGCACCCGGGTCGTGACCGAACTGCACCGCATGATGCGCTATGGCATCCTGGGTGCGTACATCCCGGAATTCGGTGCCATTATCGGCATGATGGAGCATGACCTGCTGCACAAGTACACCGTAGATGACCACAGCATGCGGATGATCCGTCTGATGCGTCAGTTCCGCTATGGCAATGTGCGCAAGCGCTTCCCCATTGCCTCGCGCCTTATCCATACAGTCCGCAAGAAAGAGATCCTCTATCTCGCGGCCCTGTTGCACGATACCGGCAAAAGCATGGAAGGGGATCACACCCTGAACAGTGGTGAAATTGCCCTGCGTTTCTGCCGTCAGCACCGTCTGTCAGATGCCGATGCCGCCATGGTCAGCTGGCTATGCAGCAACCATCTGCTGATGTCCGATGCCTGCCAGCGGCTGCAGTTTTCCAACCCGGATGATGTCGTACAGTTTGCCCGCGCCGTCGGTGATCAGCAGCATCTGGATATGCTGTTTATGGTCTCCGCCGCGGATACCCATTCGACCAACCCTGAACTCTGGACGCCGTGGCGCGCCGAACAGATGCGCGAACTGTACGAAAGTACCCGCGACATGCTCAAACGCGGCCTGGATAACCGCCAGAGCAAAGAAGAAGTAATCGCTGAGATTCAACGCAATGCCCTGCTGCAACTGAATAATTACGGCATTCCGGAAGCCCGGGTGCGGGAAATCTGGGGCAGTCCGGGGGAAGACTATTTTCTGCGAGAAGGCGTGGATAATCTGGTCTGGCACATTCTCGAAATTGATGCCCACGGTGATGTTGACCGGCCACTGATCTCCATCCGTCAGACCTCGGAGCACAATCAGGAAGGCGCAACCCAGATCTTTATCTTCGCTCCGGATCATCCCAATCAGTTTGCGGTGATCACCGCCACACTGGACGCGCTGAACCTGAACATTCAGGACGCCCGCATCATGACCTCTGAGCAGGAACGTAATGCGGTGGATACCTTTATTGTGCTGGATGAAAACAACGAAGCCATCACCGATCCGGATCAGATACGTCACATCCGTATCACCCTGTCAGAAGCACTGGCCGATCCGGAAAACTACCCGACTCTGATCCAGCGCCGGACACCGCGGGCCTACAAGCAATTTATGGTGCCCACGGAAGTGACGCTGAGTAACGATGCCGATGGCCTGTGTACCATTATGGAAGTGACCGCCGCCGACCGCCCGGGTCTGCTGGCACGGGTCGGGGAGATTCTCTCCGGCTTCGGCACCCAGATCCTCAACGCCCGCATCCTCACCGAGGGAGAGCGTGTCTACGATATTTTCTCCATCACCGATGAACAGGGTGCGCCCTACTCTGACCCGGCACTGTGCGAAGAGATACGTCTGGCCATCATCAAAGGACTGGATCATCAGGTGGAAAAGCAGACCAACGTCTGACGCTCCGCTCTGCTGAAGTCACTGGAATTGGCAGTGACACTGGTATTGGTACAGACAAACCCAAAACTCTGTTCCGTCCGCGCAAACCGCCTGCGTCCTGATATTCTGTCCTGACTCACTGACAGGCCTCGGCCGGAGAGATCCCATGACTGAAAAAACCTTACAGACCCTGCTGCCATCTCACCCGACCTCAGACGGCGACGGCGTAAAAATCCGTCGTGTGGGACTGTTTGACCAGCCCGCTGCCGACCCGTTCCTGATGCTGGACGAGCTGGTTTCTGATGATGAAGCCGACTACATCGGAGGCTTTCCCCCACATCCGCATCGTGGCATGGAAACCCTTACCTACCTGATCAAGGGCGCCCTCAAGCACCGTGACCATCTCGGTAACAAAGGTGAAATCCGCAGTGGCGGAGCGCAGTGGATGTCGGCCGGTAAAGGCATCATCCACAGCGAAATGCCAGAGCTGGATATGGGGGGCCTGCACGGCTTTCAGCTGTGGATCAACCTGCCGGCCAGCGAAAAAATGCTGCCACCGAAATACCGCGACGTACCTGCGCCTCAGATTCCCATTCTGGAACTGGAGCAGAAACGTGGCCAGGTCGCTGCGATTGCCGGTCGCTGGATCATCGATGGCCAGGGGATCAATGGCCCGCTGGATGATCTTGCCGCCCACGCCGGTTATCTGGATATCAGCCTGAATGCCGGGGCGTCATTAACCCTGCCCGTCCCGGAAGGACAGCGTTGTCTGGTGTATGTGTTTCAGGGGCAGCTGGAGCAGCGTCCACTGGCGCCTGCGCAAACCCTGTTTGTGTTCAGTACAGACGGAGACAGCGTAACGCTGAAAGCACAGACAGACAGCCGCATGCTGATGCTGACCGGCACACCGATTAAAGAACCAGTGGTGCATTACGGGCCGTTTGTGATGAATACCCATGAGGAAATTGAGCAGGCGATCAGGGATTATCAGAGTGGGAGTTTTGGGAAGTAGTTGTTGAATTAATATTGAAGGGTTTCTCTCTCCGGAGGATCTTATCTGGATGGCCAGCCCCGCTCTGGCCCTCCTGCTTTTTTCGTCGACGGCTCGCTAATCCTTCCACCCTGCAAGCTCTTTCAGTTCACGTCACGATTCGGCGTCCTGCCTCAGCGTGACTTGCTCAACATCCTGTTTCGCAGAACTGACCGCTTTGGGGTTTCAGGGCTCGCAGCAGACGAAAAGAAATTCAGGCGCAATACCGCATCTTAAAAGCACGTATCGGAAATTCAAAATCTCAGACATAAAATCCCGGGGAAGAGTGAAAATCACCATCATTCCTTCTTCTTGCGGATGGGTGCAAACCCGTCGTTATCCATCAGGTTACCCGCGGTTTTCGGACGGCTAGGACGCGGCCCGGCTTTTTTCTTATCCGATACCACTTTTTTACCCGCTGGTTTTTTCCCGGTGCCTTTTTTGGCTGAAGGTTTGGATTTTTTCGGACCCGCCGCTTTGCCGGACGCCTTTACTTTTTTCGGCCCGGTGAATTTAGCCTTAAGCTCTTTGATGGTGCGCGGCTCCATCAGCTGTTGCAGATAGCGCTCGAGTGAAGCCTTCAGGTTCCATTCATTCGGTGCAATCAGGCTGATCGCAAGTCCTGTGTTTCCGGCCCGGCCGGTACGGCCGATGCGGTGTACGTACTCGTCGCCTTTACGCGCCAGGTCGTAGTTGATCACCAGGTCCATACCTTCAACATCAAGGCCGCGGGCGGCTACGTCTGTCGCCACCAGCACCCGGCGGCGACCTTCGCGCAGATTCTGCATGACGTAATTACGCTCGTCCTGCGTCATCTCCCCATGCAGGGCAGCGATGTCTGAACGGTGACCGATCAGAAAGCTGAACAGGCGATCGACTTCGGTGCGCTTGTTCACAAAGATAATGGCTTTATCAAAGGTTTCGTTGGCCAGCAGCCAGGTCAGCAGACGGTCTTTATGGGCGTTGTCATCGGCGAGAATACGTTGCTGGCGGATCAGGTCATGCTGATCCTGAATGCTGTGAGTCGTGATTTCCTGCGGTTCTTTCAACCAGCTGCGGGCCATACGCCCGACGCCTTCATGGCGCAGGGTCGCTGACAGCATCAGCGTCTGACGGCTTGTTGGTGTTGCGCCGACAATGGCAGACATGTCTTCGGCAAAGCCCATGTCGAGCATGCGGTCAGCTTCATCAAGGATCAGAAACTCCACATCCTTCAGTTCTACTGTCTTACGCTTGAGGTGATCCACCAGACGACCCGGGGTGGCAATAATGATTTCCGGGTTTTTACGCAGCATAGACGCCTGATAGCGGAACTCTTCACCGCCGGTGAGGGTCCCCGCATTAAGAGAATTCAGGTCCGTCAGCCGTTTACACTCTTTCAGCACCTGCCGCGCCAGTTCCCGCGTGGGGGTCAGAATCAGGGCACGGGTGGCCGTACCCGGGGCTTCTTTATCCAGCAGACGTTGCATGATGGGCAGGAGGTAAGCCAGCGTCTTACCACTGCCGGTTTCAGCGCAGACCTGCAGGTCGTGTCCCTGCATAGCCGCAGGAATTACCTGCTGCTGTACCTCGGTGGCCTCAGTAATGGCCTGTTGCGTCAGACCTTCAGCAAGTCTGGGATGAAGTTCTGTACCAGCAAACACAATTGGTTTCTCTCATAAGAAAAGTGGCATTATAACAAACTCCTGAGCGACGCAGGCGCAGACCCGTCATTCAGAACAACCCTTTCGTTTTTTAGTTTTCAGCAGCTACAGGGACCAGATTCGTATGAAAAAACTGATCGGACTGACCTTACTCAGTGCCGCCATCGCCGGATGTGCCACCTCTCCGACCGGACGCAACCAGTTTATGCTGGTGTCGCCTCAGTCGGCCATTGTGGAATCAGAGAAAGCCTATGCCAGCACCATGGTCGAGCTGGACAAGGAAAGCAAGCTCATTACTGATCCGGCCTGGGTCAAACGTATCTCCACCATTACCGGCCGCCTGGTCACGGAAGCGGTGAAAATGGAGCCTTCCACCAAAAGCTGGAAGTGGAGTGTTGGTATTATTGACGACCCTCAGACCCTCAACGCCTGGTGCATGGCGGGAGGGCGTATGGCCATTTACAGCGGTATCGTCACTCAGCTGAAACTGACGGATGATGAAATCGCTCAGATCATGGGGCACGAAATCTCTCATGCTCTGGCCAATCACACCGCCGAACGTATGTCCCGCGCAGTGGCTATGAACGCCGGCCTTATGGCGACTGCTGTCATCACAGACAATAACGGCCTCGCTATGACCGGTACTGCCATGGCGGCCAAACTGGCGCTGGAACTGCCCAACAGCCGCACCGCAGAAAGTGAAGCCGACCGGATCGGCATTGAACTGGCCACCCGCGCCGGATACAAACCGGAAGCAGCAGTCTCCCTCTGGAATAAGATGAAACAGGCCGGAGGCAGCGGTGGACCGCAATTTCTCAGTACGCACCCCTCTCCGGACAACCGCGCAACGACACTGGGTAAACTCGGTGAAGACATGATGAAGCTGAATCCGACACTGAAAAAGGCACCAGTGACACCGGTTGAGATTATCACCAACGCCGACCAGCTGATGTAATACGGATAAATTCCGGACATAAAAAAAGCAGCCATCGGGCTGCTTTTTTTATGATTGAAATGAAACTCAGACGGTTTCGATTTCGTAACGGGAGAACACAGACGCGTAATTCTCAGTGATCTCTTCAACAGTCAGACCGTGAGTCGATACATCGTAATGATGCTTACTGGTGTACTTGCTGGCTTTCTCTTCCTCTTCTTCCAGAGTCTGATGGAATTTATCCGTCATCTCATAGTTCAGAGTTGCATAGATTTTCTCGGCAGTTGCTTTCGGCTGAGCCACCAGATCAGAGTACTTAACAATAATACGGTGCTCTTCAGGGTATTTCTCAACGGTATCACCCGCATACTGATACCAGTAAATAGTCGAGAGACGCGCCAGCTCTTTCAGGTGAGCGTTATCCATCGGACCGTTGGCAATGTTGTACATGTTGGCATACAGGTTCATCACGGAAGGTACACATTCGTACGGAGTACGCACCAGATACACCATTTCGGCATCCGGGAATTCATCAAAAATAGATGCAATTTTGCCGCAGTCTGCCGGATTTTTGGTCATGTAGATTTTGTCAGGACCAAACACATACATGTGCTTTTTGATCAACAGATGACGGAAGCCCATAATTTTCTGACGCATTTCCGGTGACAGCTTTTCATCGAAATACACGTAGTTTTCAATCAGACGGTAATCCGGGAAGAAAAAATACAGGTAGCAGCTGGTGAATGAAGTCAGGAAAAGCACTTCGTCTTCTTCGGTTTCAAACAGACCCACTTTGTGGATTTTGTTGAAGTCTGAAGCGACGGATTTTTCCAGGAATACGTAACCTTTATACAGAGGCGCACCGATCAGGGCATCCAGCTTACCGAAACCACGCCAGAAGAGTTTCTGCGTAATGGTCGGAGCAAAAATCATTTCCCAGGATTTAATCGCAGTAAACTGCTCATCCTTGGACAGCATACGGTGCAGGAAGGTAGTACCGGAGCGTGGTACACCAACAATGAACAGCGGCTTTTTCACCTCAATGTCTTTGTAACCACGGAAGAAGATTTCATCAACAATGGTGCACAGAACGTTTACTGCCTGCAGCAGCAGATAGAAAGGCACGAAGAGGATGAGAAACAGAAAACGGCGGAAGCCGAGCTTTGCGTTGATCTTGCTGCGGTCAAAGAAAGACCGGTAGAGGGCCGAGAAAAAGAACTTTATATCGAAGTAATATGGAAAAAGACCATTCACTGTTAAATCTCCGGGGAAATTGAAAAATCTGAGCTGCGACCATTTTAGGTTTGGGGGGTTACCAAGACAAGACAGCTTTCATGGTCTGCTGGGTCGAAGCGTGCCATTAGGAAGTACAGTCAGGACAAAGTAACACACTGGCGCACTTTGTCCTGATTGCTTTGCGGTTTTTCTGCTACGCCCTTTGATGCAACGGGAACAGCCCATCAGTAACCGGGCGGCGGGGTGAAGCCTCCGAAGGTCTCTTCCAGCAATCCGGCGAAATGTATGGTTTTCAGATCCTCATTAGCGGCACCGACGATCTGAATGTTCACCGGCAGACCGGCATCGGTTTTGCCCACAGGTGCACTGGTTGCAGGCAGGCCGGTCAGTGTCGCCGGAGCAACCCACATGAACATATCCGTGTAGGGCCTGGGCTCACCGTTGATGCGGATTTTACGCGCCGGAACCGCGGGCTTCTGCTGATGTTCAAACGCCGTCGACATAGTCACCGGCATCAGCACCAGATCGTAACTATCGAACACCGCCTGAAAGCGCGTATTCAAGCGCTGACGGGCCTCATCCAGGCGGATCCACTGCGCATGCTCCTGACCAACCCCGAGCAAAACTTTTTCCGAATCTTTGCCGGTATTCACAAAAGGACGCAATAACACCGCCAGTTTGCCCATCAGAGACGCAATGCGGCGCTGAATGCGTGGCATTCCCGGAGACAGCACTGAGCCCAGCAACTGCATATATACAGGGTAGAAACTGCTCAGACTCAGATCATCCGGAGCGCCTTCTGTTACCTGCGCTCCCTGTGCCTTAAGACTCTCCGCCAGATTGCGGTACACCTTCAGCAGGCTGTCATCCACCGGGCAGTCCGGATCTTTGGTCCACAGCAGAACCTTATAATCCGCCAGCGTCTGTTTTTCCGGGGCTGGCAGCCTCAGTGACCAGCCCGGGCCCATGTCCGGCAGTGGCCCGGCAAGAATCTGCATCAGGGTCGCCAGATCGTCCGCGGAGCGTGCCAGCGGGCCAGTCACAGCCATATCCGGTTCGCGTAGCATGCCCGGAGGTCCGGGAATATGACCACGCATGGTGGTAATGCCATAGGTTGGCTTGTGGCCGTAAAGCCCGCAGAAGGACGCCGGAGTACGGATCGAGCCGGCCAGATCAGAGCCCAGTTCCACCGGTGTCAAACCCGCCGCCAAGGCTGCTGCTGCACCTCCGGACGATCCACCCGGAGTACGCGTGGTATCCCAGGGGTTGTTGGTCGTGCCATAAATTTTGTTGTACGACTGGATGTCACTGGCCAATAGCGGGACATTGGTTTTCCCCATCACGATGGCACCGGCCCGGATCAGCTGCTCTACCGCCGCGGCATTGGCCGATGGCATGTGCTTCTCATAATAGGGCTCACCCGCAGTGCAGGGCATTCCCACCACTTCAAAGGTGTCTTTGATGGTCATGGGAATGCCATGCAGAGGTCCGCTCAGCTCGCCCCTTGAGCGGGCTTCGTCGGCGGCATCCGCCTGCTTAAGCGCTGATTCAAAATCGGTGGCGACTACCGCATTCAGAGCAGGATTCAGAGCTGTGATACGGTCACGGAAATATTCGACCAGACCACGACTGGTTACTTCCCCCTGGTCGAGTGCCGCCCGCAACCCCGCTAATGTGCTGTATGACCATGATGCTGACAAACGTTTCTCCTTCTTCTTATCCCGCAACGTCGTTGCAAGAGTAACCGACGACACCGCATCAGCCAATCGGAGAATGTTTCTGCCCGGCTCCAACCCGGGCAGAGCCTTGGGGACGTCAGATCTCTTTGGTGTTCATACCACCCGGGACACCCTGATTGCTGCGGTAGGTTCCTTCATCCACTTCACTTTCATCGATGCCATTGGTCTGCGCATAATCGTCAATCGCATCCTGTGTAAAGCGGCCGGACTCGGCGTGAGAGGGGTGACTGCCCGACTGTTTACGGTAATAAGTGATCTTTGTGAGGATTCCTGATGACATACTCTGAGTCATATATTTGGCCATGTGAGCTCTCCTCAGCCTTTACCGATTGCTTTTTGGGCTGCCTGTCCGACCTCTCCCGTACGCGCCTTAAGTCTGCTGAACTCCGTCATCGCCGACTGCACCGTCCGGTGACTGCCCGAAGCCAGGGAAATGCAGGAACCACAGTTCGCGCAGGTAAAGCTGTGCCCGGCCAGCAACAGCTCCGTGTTCAATGCAAGGCTGCCTCCACAAAGGGGGCACTGAATTTGGCTTTGCATAATGATCTCCGTATTATGGTCTGTGATGTCCGGCACTGATCCTGCCGGACATCACGGGTTGGTTGTTCCGATGTGTGTGGCAATATACCCGGGCCGGTTACGACTGGGTTCCGCCCACCGTAACCGGGCTTATGTTGCTGGTATAAGCCTGAATGATCGTAGTAACCCCCTCTGGCAGAGGCAGCTGGCCCGCCGTAACACTGACGGTGTATTTGGCATTGTTACTTTTCTGATAAGTCGCCTTATTGGAGCTGCTGCTGGAGCTGTCGTGGCTGACACTGCCCTTCACCTCAACAGACCAGAATCCTTCGCCGATTTTGGCGTCAAAACTCCCCTGTTCATGCGACGATGAGGAAGACTGCTGAGACGATTCGTCGGAGTAACTCGACTTCACCTCCATATCAAAGCCCACCTGAACATCCGTCACAGCCAGCGAATTGAGCGGAATCAACGTCAGCAAGGGTAATTCAAAGGTTGTCTGCAAAGGCTCAACAGTGACCTTACCCGGCTTGCCACCCTCTCCCGGCGTTTCGTCAATCAGCCCCCGGGTCAACTGCATAGTGACCATAATGGGCGTCAGAGTGGTTTTCCCGTCTTTATCTTTGCCTTCCGGCTGCGTCGAATTAAAGCAGGTATTCAGCAGAAACTTCGTCTGAGTAATGGCCATCATGCTGTTTGCCTGAGCAGCAGCATTGAGAGGACCACCAATCAGCGAACGCATTGGCAGACCACTGAATTGCTGAGCCATCGACACAAGTGCCGGACCGGTATTTACACTGGAATCAGTCATCTTTCTTCTCCTTGATAGAATTAAAGGTCAAACATACTGAAGCTATCCCTATCCGGGGATCTGAGCTCTCAGTACCCGGTTATAGCCCTCAATGAGACGTTGAAGACCGTCAGGGGTCTCATCCCCTGTAAGCTTGATTTCCAATTCAGCGACATGAGTTTCAGGGGCTTCCTTACCGAATAAACCCGTGCTTTTTTTCTTGCCGGATGGAAATGAAATATTCAGTCCACCGTCGGCATCATGTGACACCTCCAGAGCCGAGCGGAAGGTCACTTCTTTAATTCGCGAGCTCACGACAGGAACCAGACTGATCAGGGGCACATCCACCAACAGGGTTTCAATGCCCTTACTGGTTTCACGTGGATATTCCATAGTGACGTAGTTAGGTCTCAGAACAGATTTACCGGCGTTATCGCTGTGTTCCTCACCAGTTTCAGTGAAAAAACGCTGCAGAAACTGGCCCGACTGATCCTGCAGCCCCTGGTTCGCACTGGTAACTGCCTGCTGTATAGCTCCGACCAATGATTCGAGACGTATCATGGTATATTTCTCCGTTCCGGGTGTTGTGATGCGGACGATGGTCTGCTGAACTGCATGGGCAGCCATATCCCGCGTCAGGTCTGTATTTCCGGGCCTTGTGACCGGTTTATTTAATCAACGCAATCTGTCTTATCTGTTTTTCAAAATCCGTTTAAACACTGAAAATCTCCGGATAAGCAGAAATATCATCCAGGCTGAAAAACAGATTTTTTAAAACGGATAATTCAGTTTTTTCAGAAACCTGAAAACTGTCCATAGTCATCATTTCCATATCCGGCATTCCGTTCTCAGGTTCAGCCAGATACCGTGGAGAATCACACTAGGCGCGGTCATCCTGCTTAACAAATCAGATTCAGAATCCCCAGTATGCTCAAATGGAATTCGTTGTTTTATTGACCAGGCAACCCGAAAAAGAGTTATTAAAATGACAGACAATAAGAAGATAAAGGCAAGAGAATGCAGATTTTATGACACCTGAGTGCGTCAAAAAAATAATAACTCATGATATCCGGCCAGATATGATTTTCAGAATGTCATACTGAGGAACCGGCAACGGTTAATTCAACACCGTCGCACTCAATAAAAAGTCTGATTCTGTCTGACCCCCGGGAAATAACCTGTATCAACTGTCAGAAGAAATGGCGGACACAAAAAAAGGCGCCGCAGCGCCTTTTTTTGTGCCTGAAAGTGCCGGACCTCAATCTAGGAATGAACGACCTTTCTTGGCAGCAGTACGCAGACGCAGGGCGTTGAGCTTGATAAAGCCTGCCGCATCTTTCTGGTCGTAGGCACCAGCATCATCTTCAAAGGTCGCGATTTTCTCGTCGAACAGAGAATCGTCAGACTGACGGCCAACCACAATCACGTTGCCTTTATAGAGCTTCACGCGCACGTCACCGTTCACCACAGACTGAGTCTCGTCGATGGCAGCCTGCAGCATCTTACGCTCAGGAGACCACCAGTAGCCGTTGTAGATCAGCTTGGCGTAACGTGGCATCAGTTCATCTTTCAGATGCATGGCTTCACGGTCCAGAGTAATGGACTCGATAGCACGGTGTGCTTTCAGCAGCACGGTACCGGCTGGGGTTTCATAACAGCCACGGGCTTTCATGCCGACGTAGCGGTTTTCAACGATGTCGACACGGCCAATACCGTAAGCACCCGCGGTCTTGTTCAGCTCTTCCATGATGGTGGCCGGAGACTTCTCAACACCATCGATGGCAACCGGGTCGCCATTCTTAAAGCTGATGGTCAGATACTTGGCTTCGTCCGGCGCGTTTTCCGGAGACACAGACCACAGCCACATGTCTTCTTCCGGCTCATTCCATGGATCTTCCAGGATGTCGCCCTCATAAGAGATGTGCAGCAGGTTAGCGTCCATGGAGTAAGGAGACTTCTTACCGGCCTTCTTCTCAACCTTGATACCGTGCTCGTCGCAGTAGGCCATCAGGGTTTCACGGGACGTCAGGTTCCATTCACGCCATGGCGCAATCACTTTCACACCCGGCTTGAGGGCGTAGGCACCCATTTCGAAACGCACCTGGTCGTTACCTTTACCGGTCGCACCGTGAGCAATGGCATCGGCGCCGGTTTCGTTGGCGATTTCAATCAGACGCTTGGCAATCAGCGGACGGGCAATAGAAGTACCCAGCAGGTACTCACCTTCATAAATGGTGTTGGCACGGAACATCGGGAAGACGAAGTCGCGGGCAAACTCTTCACGCAGGTCGTCGATATAGATTTCTTTGATGCCGAGCGCTTCAGCTTTGGCGCGCGCTGGTTCAACTTCTTCACCCTGGCCCAGGTCAGCGGTGAAAGTAACGACTTCACAGTTGTATTCGGTTTGCAGCCATTTCGCGATTACCGAGGTATCAAGACCACCGGAATACGCCAGAACGACTTTCTTGATGTCTGACATGGGTATGCTCCAGAGTACGGAAGACGGCCTGTCAGGCCACCCACCGGGAATTCAAAAGGGTGCATATTGTACAGATTGGAGACAATGTCGCCAACCGCTGGGAAAGAGACTCAGCGGTTGACGGTGGTGCGGCTGTCCTCAGACAGTTGTGCGGTCGGAAGTTTAAACAGCAGATCATCCGGGATCGGCATATCTTCTCGCATTTCCAGACGTATGGTGACACGGCGGTTTTCAGCCCGGCCTTCCGGCGTGCTGTTATCGGCCACCGGATAGCGGCTGCCGTGGAAGCGTGTGGTAATCATTTCCGGGTCTATACCCTTCAGAATCAGATAACGCTCTACGGCTTCGACCCGCTGTTTGGAGGTCTGGCGGTTGTCATAACGGCGGCCGATGTTGTCGCTATGACCATCAAGATACACAGCAAAAATACGCGGGTCGTGGTTAATGTAGAACACCACCTGATCGAGCAGATCCGTGTCTTCTTTATCCAGTGACTCTTCACCGGTGCCGAATAACACGCGTGAGCGCCCTACCTGATCGTAATTCAGCGGTAACAGCTGCGAAATGCAGGCAACGTAGTCGGGGTAATAGTCTTTAAACTGCACAGCGGAGACCTGTACCTGCACCGAGCGGCCCTGATCGTACCAGGTCTCCTGTGCGATGGTGGGCCAGCGGCCTTCCAGCAATGCATGCAGAAACTGATTGGAGCGCCGTGCGTCCAGCTCAAGATTCGGTATCCCTGTGGTGACTTTAGCGTTGCCCAGTGGTTCGCTGCGGGCGGCTGGTTGCCAGGGCGCAGCCGCTATGCTGACCTGCGCATTGGAAGCCGCCATCATATTGCGGTCAGCCTCAAGTCGGAACAGCACAGGTTCACCGGCCTGCTGATAAAACACGGCTTTGCCGTAACCAGGTATGGCCTGTTCAAAACGGCAGCCGAAGACACTGCCGCTGATGTCCCAGCGGGTGTTTTCCGGTCCACCGGCATACAGCAGAGAGGGCCCCGCACAGAGCGGGCTGCTGACGCCTGTCAGCAACAGGCTGACGAAAACAAATCTGTACAGCATCGGATGACGGTATCTGGTTATCTTCTCTGGGTATCGGCTGAAACTGCAGAAAGTTGAATGCGTATTCGTGGGTGGAACACGGTTTTTACCTGCTGCATGAGGTCCGGCTGCGCCAACAAAGCAAGCGCCGCCTGACCTGATACGTTACAATCAGCGCCTGAAAATGAACGTCTGTATTTAAAGGTAGCCCATCGATGACTGACCGTCTTACCATCACCCGCCCGGATGACTGGCATTTACACGTACGTGACGGCGAGGTTCTGCGCCATACCGTACCGGCCACCGCCCGGGTGATGCAGCGCGCCATCATCATGCCCAATCTGCAACCACCCGTAATGAATGCACAACAGGCATTGGCCTACCGCGAACGGATTCTGGAGTGTGCTCCGCAAGGCAGTACCTTTGACCCGCTGATGGTGCTCTACCTGACCGACAACACCACACCGGAAATGATCGCTGAGGCGGCAAAGACCGGGCGTATCCCCGCGGTTAAGCTGTACCCTGCGGGAGCGACCACTAACTCCGCGTCAGGTGTAACCGACCTCGGTAAGCTCGACGAACTGGCCGCTGCGCTGACCGAAAACAACATCCGCCTGCTGGTGCACGGTGAAGTCACGCACAGTGACATTGATATTTTTGACCGCGAAAAGCGCTTTCTGGATGACATCCTGTCGCCACTCGTGAGCCGCAATCCGGACCTGAAAATGGTGGTCGAACACATTACCACTGCCGATGCTGTCGCCTTTGTGAACAGCCAGAACGACAACGTCGCCGCTACCATCACAGTGCAGCATCTGGCGTTCAACCGGAACCACATGCTGGTTGGCGGTATCCGTCCGCATTACTTCTGCCTGCCGGTGCTGAAACGCAACACCCACCAGCAGGCACTGCAGGGTGCCGTGGTGAGTGGCAGTAAGAAATTCTTCCTTGGCACCGACAGCGCGCCACACGCCAAGGGCGCCAAAGAAAACGCCTGCGGCTGTGCCGGGTGTTTCACCGCCTATGCCGCCATCGAACTCTACGCCGAAATTTTTGAAGACCTCGGCGCCCTGGATAAACTGGAAGGCTTCGCCAGCCATTACGGTCCGGACTTCTACAACCTGCCACGTAACAGCGACCAGATCACGCTGGTGAAAGAGAGCTGGCAGGCTCCGGCGGAAATGCCATTCGGCAAAGACGTCATCGTGCCGCTGCGAGCGGGTGAAACTCTGCGCTGGAAACTGGCTGACTGAGCTTATGTCTGAATCTTCAAACCCCAAAACCCTGATGGCCAGCCGCTTCCGCGGCTTCCTCCCGGTCGTGGTCGACGTTGAAACCGGTGGTTTTAACGCCAGCACCGACGCTCTGCTGGAAATCGCCATGGTCCCCCTGCAGATGGACGAAGATGGCTGGCTCTACCCCGGCGATCTGATGAGTGCCAATATTCATCCGTTTGACGGGGCCAACCTCGAAAAGGAAGCCCTCGACTTCACCGGCATCGACCCCTTTGATCCGGACCGTGATGCCGAATCTGAAACCGATGCACTCACCAGCATGTTTCAGAGCATCCGCAAAGAGATCAAAAGCAGCGGCTGTAACCGCGCGGTACTGGTTGGCCATAACGCCCATTTTGATCACGGCTTCCTGCGCGAAGCGGTTGCCCGTAACGACATCAAACGTGACCCCTTCCATCCTTTCTCGTCATTTGATACCGCCTCCATCTGCGCGGTGGCGCTGGGTCAGACGGTACTGGCCAAAGCCTGCATCACAGCCGGAATCGATTTTGATAACAGCTCAGCGCACAGCGCAGCGTACGATACGATGAAGACGGCGGAGCTGTTCTGTTATGTGATTAACCGGTACAAGGAACTGGGGGGTTGGCCCCTGCCGGGAGAGGATTAATATTCATTGTGGGCACTGCTGCCTGAAGACGAGTTTCACAAGCCGCAGGGTGATGAATGAATAATCAACATTCAATTCTCCCGTCATCCTGTGGCTTGACCACAGGATCCATAAAAACTCTGAAATGTTTATCGCTCGTGGAATGACGGCATGGGGACGCCTGGCCCTGACGGGCGATGTCTCTTCTACATGACGTGATTTTTGCTGACATCCTGAATTGATCCGGTTATTTGCTTTCGCTCCTGGGAGGAATGCCTCCTTCCGGCGCTGGCCCTCCCTCCTGCTTCGCGCTTTTCTGGGCCGTGTGTCCTCATTTCCTTATAACTTACGGGACACGTCCACACAGGACATCCATGTCCTGAGCGGACTTGCTCGGCGTCCTGCCTCGCTTTCCCTTCGTTATTTCAGAAATTTCGGCGGCCCCAGAGGCGCACTTTCAACCAGAAACACCCATCAGAAAGGAACACAGCACTGAGGGCCTTTCCGGTCAATATGGTTTGTAGTTGTAGATGCCCCCAGTGATAACACTTTATTGAGAGCCGTCTCTGGTTGAAAGTGCGCCTGTTGCGAGCCACGACTTTCAAAAACGAACAGATCCCCGAGACAGGACGTCGAGGGAGGCGTGCTGAGGCAGGATGCCAAATCACGCCGCGATCGTTGTGAGTTTGCAGAATGTCGTGAGACAGCGAGGAATACAGCGCGAAGCAGGTGGGGTGGCCCGCGCCGGGAGGATGCAGTCCTCCCAAAAGCGGAATTCAACAATTATTTAACCACTGGATTACTTCGCTCGCTCGTAACGAAGTTATCGTAACGACGTTTTCACAATAACACCCCAGACAACTCCCTACTAAACCTCCCCTTAAACAACACCCCGCCATCACCCTGATCCCCACTTGGCACCACCTTTGCTGTACTCCCCTCAGAGGTGACCAGAATGATCCAGAACCAGACCAATGCAGCCAGTGTTTTTACCGACCTGAACGGGCTTCAGAGCATCCGTTCGCTCAGTAAAGACGATCAGGACGCGGCCATGCAGAAGGTGGCGCAGCAGTTCGAATCCATGTTTATCAGCATGATGATGAAGTCCATGCGCGATGCCTCAGATGTGTTCTCCGAAGACTCTCTGTTCAACTCCCCGGAAACCGACTTTTACCAGAGCATGTACGACGACCAGATGGCGCTGTCACTGGCTTCCGGCCAGGGTACCGGTCTTGCGGAGGTGATTCACCGTCAGCTGATGGCGCAGTATGGCGACGGCAATTCTGAGGTGGCAGAAGTCGATCAGAGCAAGCTGTTTGAGCGCCGTTACACCGGCCTCAGCCATGCCATTGAGCGGGTGACGGAAGAGCTGGAAAAGCAGCCCGTCCGTAATGCGGCAGAGCCCGCACGCCACTCTCGGGAAACGGCAAGCGGTCTGGGTCAGAAGGGGCAAGGCTTTGCCTCTCCGGCAGAGTTTGTTGCCGCTCTGTACCCGCTGGCGGAAAAGATTGCGGATGATCTGGGTGTCGACCCTAAGGCCGTTGTGGCACAGGCGGCTCTGGAAACCGGTTGGGGTCAACACATGATCCGCGATCATCTGGGGCGTCCGTCCAACAACCTGTTCGGCATCAAGGCCCAGCCCGGCTGGGATGGCGACCGGGTACGCGTGACCACCCACGAATACCGCAACGGCGTGCGTCTGCGTGAAACAGCGGATTTCCGCTCCTACAGCTCACTGGAAGACGGTCTGCGCGACTACGTCAGCTTCCTCAGTGATTCGGCCCGTTATCAGCAGGCCCTGAACTCTGCGGAATCCGGTCAGGATTACGGCTACCGTCTGCAACAGGCCGGTTACGCCACTGACCCTGAATACGGCGCCAAGATCGAACGCATTTACCAGGGTGACCTGCTCAATCAGGCACTGAAAGAACCGGCCCGCGCTGACGCTCTGACGGAGTAAACATATGGGTAATATTCTCGACATCGGTATTTCCGGACTGCGTGCGCATCAGAAAGCCCTGTCCGTCACCGGTAACAACATCACCAACGCCGGGGTGGAGGGTTACTCGCGTCAGGAAGTCACCTTCAGTGAAAACGATGCCCAGTACCTCGGTGGGACCTGGGTCGGCTCAGGGGTGAATGTGGACTCCGTGCGCCGGGTGTATGACCAGTTCATCACTGAGCAGCTGCGCAAAGACACCTCCAGCTTTTTTCAGTACAGCGCCATGGCCAGCAATGCCGGTCAGATCGACAGCCTGCTGGCCGATACGGGCACCGGTATCCAGCCGGGTCTGGAGTCCATGTTCAGTGCCCTTCAGGCGGCAGTGGACGACCCGTCCTCCCTGCCTGCGCGTGAGGTTCTGATCAGTGAATCCAACGCCCTCACCGACCGTTTCTCGCTGATCAGCGACCGCCTCTACGAGCAGAACGAAGTGATCAATGGCCAGATGGAGGTGATTGCCTCGCAGATCACCACCATCGCCCGCTCACTGGCCGACCTGAACGAAGAAATTCAGATCGCCACCGCCTCAGCCAGTGGTAATGAACCCAGTACCATGCTGGATCAGCGTGATCGTCTGCTGCAGGAGTTGTCAGAGTACGTTGACGTCACCGTGATCGAACAGGACGAAAATGTCTTCAACGTGCTGATCGGTAATGGTCAGGCACTGGTGGTCGGTAATGCCTATAACGAGATGTTTACCGCCGAAGGTGCCAACGATCCACAGCGTTCGGATATCTATTTCCGTACCGGCGATGCCACTCTGAACGTCACCAACGAAATCGAAGGCGGCCAGCTTGGGGGGATTCTGGATTTCCGTGACTCGGTGCTCGACCGCAGCCTGAACGAACTCGGCCGCCTGTCGCTGGTGATTGCCCAGAGCATGAACGACCAGCACAAACTGGGTATCGATTATGACGGTCTCAAAGGCGGAAACTTTTTTGAAGGCATCAACGATTCACCCAAACCATACCAGCGGGTTCTGGGTGACAGCGGTAACGCCAATCCGGATGACCGTTTAATCGGGGTGTACATCGAAGACGCCTCGGTACTCACCACCAGCGACTACAAAATTACCTTTCCCGGTCCGGATGACTACACCTACCGGGTTATCCGCGAGAGCGACAACAAGCTGATGGAAACCAATTCGCTGAGTGGTGTGTTCCCTGATTCCATCCGCGTGGATGGAATGGAAATCCGCTTTGAAGACGGCAGCTTTCAGCAAGGCGATGAGTTTCTGGTCACCCCGACCCGCAACGCTGCCCGCGATCTCGCCATGTACGTGACCCGTGCGGAACAGGTGGCCCTGGCCTCACCGATTTCCACCGACAGCGCCATCGGCAATATCGGCTCCGGCATGATTGACCCGGGCGAAGTGTATGACGTCACCACACCCTATTTCTCGGAAGAAGGCTCTCTGACTCCGCCGCTGATTATCCGTTTTACCTCACCGACAACCTATGATGTGCTGGACAACACCGACCCGGGCAACCCGATTCCGCTGTTTCCTCCCCTGATGAACCAGAAATTTACCCCGGGTATCAGCAACCGCATTCTGCCGGAGTCAGAAGGTAAAACGGCATTCACCAGTTTTGGCGGTGTTCTGCCGGTGCAGGCCACCTATCAGGCGCCTGCTCCTGCGGCACTGGTTGAGTCACAGAATGGCTTTTTCCCGGAACGTATCCAGATTACCTACACCAATCCGGACACTGGCATGAAGGCCACCCAGCCCACTCTGATCACCAGTGCCAATGCCAGTGCACGGGAAATCGCCCAGCAGCTGAGCCTGCGTCAGGGCGTGGAAGCAACAGCCCGTACCGTCGCCGAGATTTCTGACCTGAAGACCGACCCCAACGGTTTCATGGACACCACCTTCACACTCAATGGTATCGTCCTGACCGACTCTCTGGGACCAAACCAGAGCAAATACGACAGTGACTATCCGCAGGATGTACCCAGCCCGATTGATACTGATTTTCTGGCAGCACGCATCAACGCCAACCGCGAATTGCAGTCGCAGGGCATTATTGCCCGCTCCGACGGCGCCAAACTGACCATCATCGACCTCGAAGGTGACGACCTCGACTTTGAAATCAAAGGCGACAAGGGCGACAGCTTCACGCTGGGCAACGGCACTGAAACCGCCGTGGCAGAAACCGGTAACGCACCGGAAACCGCCCTGAATGAATACGAAGGGTACGACTTTTCCGAAGGCGGGCCATACGCCTACGCCTTTGATGTTCCCGGTCAGGGCAGTTTCAGCTTTGAAATGACCGATGAATACGCGACGGGTGAAGACATGATCGAAGGCTTCCGTCAGGCCATCGACGACTCGGGCTATGTGTATTCCGGCGAACTCGACATCGGTTTTGATGAGCGTGGCAACCTGCACTTCCAGCCGCGTCTGGAGGTAACCGGCACAGGGCCCAACGGATCCAACAAGGTCACTATGGGTGGCCAGCTGAAAGTCATCATGGATGAAAACTACAGCATGACGGTCGAACCACCGGGCAACAACCTGTTTGAAACCAACCCGGTCGGTGAAGACGTGCACTTCGGCTTTCAGGTCAACATTGATGGTAATCCGGAAAGCGGCGACAAATTTACCGTCAACTACAACCTTGATGGCACCTCAGACAGCCGCAACGGCGTTGGTATGGCAGCCCTGCAGTCCACCGATACCGTCGGCGGCAAGAGCACCTTTTCTGAATCGTACGCCCGCCTGGTCGAAATCGTCGGCGCTGAAACCAGCCGCGCCCAGATCAACCGCGATTCCAGTGAAATTCTGATGCAGAACGCCCAGAACGAGGTCAACGCCGTCTCGGGTGTGAACCTGGATGAAGAAGCCGCTGCGCTGATTCAGTACGAACTGGCCTACAACGCCAGTGCCCAGGTGATACAGGTGGCACAGGACATTTTTGACACCCTGATCGGTACCTTCCGCTGAGACTGATTGCGTATGAAAACAGACCTACCGAACACATTGACTGATCAACCGCCGGTGATACCTTCCGGCTACGGAGCCAGAGCATGAGACTCTCTACCCTGCAGACCTACAACAACGGCCTGAACTCCATACTCTCCGCTCAGGAAGCGGTGAACAAAACCCAGCAACAGGTGTCCAGTGGCCGCCGCGTACTGACCCCGGCGGATGACCCGATTGCTTCGACCAAGATCCTGCAGTTACAGCAGGATCTCGCTCAGCGCGAACAGTACGAAACCAATATGGTCGCCGCTGAAAACCGTCTTAACCTGGAGGAAGTCACCCTCAGCTCCATCACCGAGTCACTGACCCGGGTTCAGGAGCTGACCGTGAACGCCGGTTCCGGCTCACTGACCAAAGAAGACCGCCAGGCCATCAGTGCCGAAATCCGCGAGCTGGAAGACGGTCTTGCCAGCCTGTTCAATACCCGCGACCCGAACGGCGAGTTTATTTTTGCCGGTTTCAAAGGCTCGACCCAACCGCTACAGAAAGGCGAAAACGGCCGTTACAACTACCATGGCGACGAAGGTCAGCGCTATCTGGCCATCGGTGATACCACCCGGGTTCCTACCGGCGACAATGGCAAAAGACTCTTCATGGATGTGAACTCGGCGAAAAATACTTTCACTACCTCCGTTAATCCGAACAACACTGGTAATACCAAGGTCAACGCCGGATTTGTGGTGGATGAAGACGCGTACGCCGAATTTTACCCCGATGACCTGGTAGTGACCTTCAATAACGAAAACGCCATCACGCCACCCGGACCCAACTTCACCATCCGCCGCGTTTCGGATAACCGTGTGGTGGAAGGCATGTCGAACCGGGCTTATGAAGATGGCAAAGAAGTTGTTGTCGCCGGCATCAGCCTGCGCATGAATGGCGAGCCCAAAGCCGGAGACGAGGTGCTGGCGCATTCATCCTCGAAACAGAGCATCACAGATACGCTGTTCCGTCTGCGTCAGGGGCTGGATACGCTGGAAGACAACCCGGATGATTCCGCCACTCTGGATATTCTGATCGAAGACAGCCTGACCAACCTGGCCAGTGCACAGACCTCTGTGTCGGAAGTCCGCAGCCAGATCGGTGCGCGCCTGAACATCATTGATAATACCCGCAGCATGAGTGAAGACGTAAAGCTGGTCAGCCAGGAGGTTCTGTCGGAATTGTCAGACGTGGATTTTGCCGAAGCGGTGAGCCGTCTGAGCCTGCAGACCTTCCTGCTGGAAGCCGCACAGCAGAGCTACACCACGATTTCCCGGCTGTCGCTGTTCAACCAGCTCTGATCCGGGGTTCTCTGAGCTGGTATTCAGGGCTGACGGCTTTTCTGCCTGCAGCCACTGACCGTCATACACTTTCACAAAAGCGGTGATAGAATCGGGGAACGTTTGTTACCGTTCAGGATTCACTGCTTATGAAGATCGCCATTGCCGGTACCGGCTATGTGGGTTTATCCAATGCCATGCTGCTGGCGCAGAACCACGAAGTGGTTGCTGTCGACATCGTTCCCGAAAAAGTCGAACTGCTGAACAAGGGCCAGTCGCCGATTGTCGATGCCGAGATCGAAGCCTTCCTGAAAAAACCAGACCTGAACTTCCGTGCCACACTTGATAAAGAAGATGCCTACCAAGGCGCCCGTTTCGTGGTCATCGCCACCCCGACGGACTACGACCCGGTCACCAACTACTTCAATACCCGTTCCGTTGAGAGCGTGATCAGCGATGTGATGAGCATCAACCCGGACGCGGTGATGATCATCAAGTCCACCATTCCGGTGGGTTACACCCGCCAGCTGAAGGAAGATACCGGTTGCGCCAACCTGATTTTCTCGCCGGAATTCCTGCGTGAAGGCAAAGCCCTTTACGACAACCTGCACCCGTCACGCATCATCGTCGGTGAACAATCCGAGCGGGCGAAAGAATTTGCTGACCTGCTGGTCGAAGGCGCCGTAAAAAAAGACATTCCTGTGCTGTTCACTGATTCCACCGAGGCGGAAGCGGTGAAACTCTTTTCCAACACCTATCTGGCGATGCGCGTAGCCTACTTCAACGAGCTGGATTCATACTGTGAAACTCATGACCTGAACACCCGCCAGATCATTGAAGGTGTCGGTCTCGATCCACGCATCGGCAACCATTACAACAACCCCTCGTTCGGTTACGGTGGTTACTGTCTGCCGAAAGATACCAAACAGCTGCTGGCTAACTTTGAAGAAATCCCGAGCAACATCATCCGCGCCATCGTCGATGCCAACAGCACCCGCAAGGATTTCATTGCCGACTCCATCATCCGCAAGAACCCGAAGGTGGTGGGCATCTACCGTCTGGTGATGAAGTCCGGCTCGGATAACTTCCGTGCCTCCGCCGTACAGGGCATTATGAAGCGCATCAAGGCCAAAGGCATTGAGGTAGTGGTGTACGAACCGGTACTGACCGACACCCGTTTCTTCAATTCCCGTGTGGTGAATAACCTGGACGAGTTCAAAGCGGTTTCTGACGTCATCGTCGCCAACCGCCTCACCGACGACATCCGCGATGTGGCCGCCAAGGTCTACACCCGCGACCTGTTCGGCAGTGACTGATCCGTCACACCGGTCATGCAGCCACTGTGATGATTGACCGGAATGACATCTCCCTCCCGTGCAGCCTGCGGGGCGGAGCGGACGCAACTGGCCAGATGGACAAATGCCGGTTCCAATAGGGACCCAGTTCTAGTACCTTCTGCTCAGTCGAATACCTCGCCTGACAATCTCTGTGTCAGGCTCCATAACTTAAGGAAATCAGATGACTACCGAGAACATTGTCTGGCACTCCACCTCGGTCACCAAAGAAGACCGCTCTGCCCTGAAAAAACAGAAACCCTGCGTACTCTGGTTCACCGGTTTCAGCGGCTCCGGCAAATCCACCATCGCCAACGCGGTGGAAAAGAAACTGAACATGATGGCCCACCACACCTACCTGCTGGATGGTGACAACGTGCGCCACGGCCTGAACAAAGGCCTGACCTTCTCTGATGAAGACCGTATCGAAAACATCCGCCGTATCGGTGAACTGTCCAAGCTGTTCATTGATGCCGGTATCATCGTTCTGACCGCCTTTATTTCGCCGTTCCGCTCTGAGCGTCAGATGGTGCGCGATCTGGTGGAAGACGGTGAGTTCATCGAAGTCTTCATGAACACGCCTCTGTCGACCTGCGAAGACCGTGACCCGAAAGGCCTGTACAAAATGGCCCGCAAAGGCGAAATCAAGAACTTCACCGGTATCGACTCCGGTTATGAGCCACCGGAAACTCCGGAAATCACCCTCGACAGCTCCACCATGAGCATCGAAGAGTGTGCCGACGCTGTTGTGGCCTACCTGCAGGACAAAGGCGTCCTGCCCGCCTGACACTGACTACCCGCCGGGGACCCATGCAACCGCATCGGTCCCCGGTGTCTTTTCTGCATTTGTCATCAATATTGGGGACTGATAATGGCAAACTATGACATTTTTAACGGCGATGCTGACGGTATCTGCTCACTGATCCAGCTGCGCCAGGCCATGCCAAAGGAAGCAACGCTGGTCACCGGCGTAAAACGCGACATCAAACTGCTGGCCAGCATTGAGCCACAGGCCGGTGACGACATCACCGTACTTGATGTGTCCATGGACAAGAACATGAAAGGCCTGCACGCGGCTCTGGAAGCCGGTGCCAAGGTCTTCTACGCCGACCATCACCAGGCCGGTGACATTCCGGAACACGCCAATCTGGAAGCCCACATCAACACCGCGTCCAACACCTGTACCGGTCTGATCATCGATTACTACCTGGAAGGCAAATACCGCGAGTGGGCCATCACTGCCGCGTTCGGTGACAACATCGATCAGGTAGCCGAAGAGTACTCCGCCAAACTGGGCCTGTCGGATGAGCAGAAAGGCCAGCTGCGCGACCTGGGTGTGGCCATGAACTACAACGGTTATGGCGCCAGCCTCGAAGACCTGTTCTACCACCCGGCAGAGCTGTTCAGACTGACCAGCCCGTACGCGTCTCCGTTTGACTTCATCAAAGAACGTAACGACGTCTACACCACCCTGACCGAAGGCTATAAAAGCGACCTCGAAAAAGGTCTGACCCTGCCGCCGGTCCGTGAAAACGAACGCGCTGCCATGATCATGCTGCCAAACGAGCAGTGGGCACGCCGTATCAGTGGTGTACTGGGTAACGAACTGGCCAACATGTATCCAGACCGTGCCCACGTACTGCTGACCGAGCGCAAAGAAGTCGTCGATGGCGAGCCGACCTATCTGGTGAGCATCCGTGCCGCAAAAACCAACCTCACCGGTGCGGATACCATTGCCGTGAAATTCGGTGGTGGTGGCCGTAAAGGTGCAGCTGGTATCGACGATCTGCTGGCGAAAGACGTTGACGCCCTGTGGGCCGAATTCTGATCAGAGTTCTGAACAACGGGTTCTGAATCACTAAACGATTCAATGAAAACCGGGCATTGCCCGGTTTTTTTTATGCAGGTAGGTAACCGAAAGCAGGGAAGAACCGCTTTCAGCTGACAATGTCAATCGTCTTGCTCGCCTGGCTCTGGCCTGTACTGTAAACCGTAACGGCCGACCCTTCAGGGAGTGTCTGGCGTCCGTCCGGCAGTGGTCCGAAATACCCGAAGGTACTGGGTAACGTCGGAAGACCGGGTAATGAGGTCGGTAAGTTAGAAACCACAGTGATCGGGTCTTCATCCGGAATCGTGATGATCACAGTCACACTGGTGGCTGGCTGGCTCGGGTTCGTGGTGGATACCGACCCGTTGACCGCAAAGGGATACGGTGTAGTCTCGCTGAATGTGGCCGTATCAATGGTGACCGAATACGTCATTGGTTGTTTTCTCCTTGTCATCGCTGACAGTCAGTCTGCAGGTACAGACGACAACCGCACAGGCATCAGGGGAGGTGCACAGCCGGACACTCCGATGTGAGCGAGGAAGTTAAGAACCGCTGTTCCATCGCCACCTGATCAAAAGGTCCTTTTCCGCAAACCGTCCTGTAAGCCGGTATCTGACAAAATGCAGCGCCGTCTTAGTTATTGATGGACTGAGATCACCTTAGTGGCCTCAGTCCATAGCGTTACTCAGTAGCAACACTTTAAGGCTAGTAGCTGATCTGTAATTTGCCTGCTTTTGTTTGAGACATATTTTGCAAAGTAGTAATTGGCTTTTACGAATATACACTTCCCGATCAGCCCAATGCCCTGCTTCCCTGATTTACAGGGGTGAATGAAAGCAGATATGGTTGACCCGATATGATCACTTACTGAAGGAACAGAAACTGTGAATATCCAGATACGCCGGTTAACGCCAGCCGATGCAGAGCTGCAGAAAGAGCTCATCTATATTGCTCTGTGGGACCACCCGGATGAGCCACGCCGCCCGGTAAACGTGCTCGAGCATCCTGTTGTCCGGGCTTATTACGAAGACTGGGGACGGGAAGGTGATATCGGCCTTCTGGCCGTCAGTAACGACAGGCCCGCGGGATTCATTCAATTACGGACCAAAGAATGCGTTACTGAGGAATATGCGTCATTTCCCGAACTGTCGATTGCGGTTTTTCCTGAATTTCACCGTCAGGGTGTTGCCGGCATACTCTGGAATGCTCTGTGTGAGGAGGCAAGAGATCAGTTTCCCGGAGTCCGTCTGGGTGTGCATCCCCGCAATGATGCCGCTATCACCCTGTATAAAAAACTGGGATTTACTGTCTATGCCCATCCTCCGGGTGCGTATCCTCAGATGGTTCTGCACTTTGAGTGATGCACACTTCAGACATCTGGTCTGAGTGTATTTCTGGATTAAAAAGAAACTGTTCCTGAATGACTTTAAAATGAAATAATTACAATACTGATGCAGAAATCTGAATAAGAAGAGAGACTCAACATGGAAATAAAACAACGAAGTATAATCATATTTCTTCTCTGTTTTCTTCTCAGCCTGACCAGTAATGCCTGTATAGTCCCCCCATCCCAGAGGATTACATCAGAAGAGGCCAGATTCTTTGATAAGGCTGATGTCGTCTTTTTCGGACGTCTGGATGCAGAACACATAGATGATAATGCCATAAAGCAGACAGCGGTATTCACCGTTATTAAAAGCTACAAAGGCAATACCAGAGGAAAAGTAACTGTTATTAACCGGATGACCAGCAGCTGCTCCAGGCCTTTTGAAAAACCCGGAAGTGCATACTATATCTATGCGCAGACAACGGACGATGAATCATCATATCTGATCGATGGCTTCGCCTCATTCGTCTCACTGGAAGATGCTCAGAGTTATCACTGGTCTCCTTAACGCATTTGGGACACTATAAAAAAGCCGCAAGCACCATTCATCGTACAACAACCTGATACTGGGTAACGGAATCCGTGAGCATGACCGAAGCCGAACTTGTCGCCGATCTTTATCGCCAGAGCGCATTCAGCGCTGCCATTCTCGGTGGTTTTGCCATGACCTTCCTGAGTGTTCTGCTGGGGCTGGTCAGTGAACGGTCACGCACGCTTGTGGTGGTAACGGGGGCGATGGCAACGGCGGCTGTATTGCTGGTTGTAGCGACACTCAGCTCTACCCTGCTGGTACTTTCGGTTCAGCAGTTTTCGCTCGGTTTCCAGTACGCTGAGTGGCCGGCCTCTTTATTCCGTACCAAGCTGATCGCTGAATCCGCGTTATTCACCGGTATCACAGGTCTGCTGGCCGGTATAGGGTTGAGTGGATTTATCCGCGGCAGACTTACAGGAATCATTACCGCCCTGCCCTCAATGGCCGGTGTCACTTTATTACTGCTGGTGTTTGTTCCGACTTTCTGAGATTAATCGGTTTATTCTTAACAGTCTTTCACTTAATTAAAAGAAACCTGTTCCTCTTAACCGGCCCATACCTGATTCTCTCCCTGTATTGATTTTGTCATAGCAATACGCAACTCTTTACTTTCACACCGGATAAGGACAATCACATGGGGCAGCGTTTTTCAGAGATTTCCGCAAAGCATTCAGAGTTTATTACTGCGCAGAAGATCTTCTTTGTCGGCACCGCAACAGAGGACAGCCGGGTCAATATCTCACCGAAAGGTATGGATGCGCTGCGCATACTCGACAGCACCACAGTGATCTGGCTGAACGTCACTGGCAGCGGCAACGAAACAGCGGCTCATGTTCAGACCCACCCACGCATGACCATAATGTTTGCCTCGTTCGCAGGAGCACCGCTGATTCTCCGCCTGTATGGAACGGCTGAGGCTGTTCATCACAATGACCCTGAATGGCAAAGTCTCTATTCGCACTTTCCTCCGACACCCGGCGCACGGCAGATCTTCCGTTTGAAGGTCGATCTTGTGCAGAATTCCTGCGGCATGGCCGTACCGTTTTACGACTATGCAGGAGAACGGGAACAACTGAAAAACTGGGCTAGCGGCAAAGGTGACGAGGGTCTGAAAGACTACTGGCAGGAAAAGAATCAGGTCAGCCTGGACGGTATCCCCACCCATATTCTCGATAAAAACACCTGAGCAGATACGCTGAAGCCGGATCATAATCTCCCTGATCCGGTATGTCGCTGTTTGCCTGACTCAGCGCTTTGAATTACATTGAGCAATAAATAATCATAATTCTCTGAGTGACGCGCATGGCACCTATTAAAAAGCTGTTAGGCATTGCACCCAAACCACAGACCGATGGAACACTCAGCCCTTCTCCGGTTGCGCTGAAGCTCGCCACCCGCAACAAAACCGATTATGACCACCGCGACTACCCGGATGCCTGCAGCGGCTCTGACTGCCGTGTACTGGTGATGTGCACCGAAGAAAACAGCATGACCATGAAAAATGGCAAAGCCTTCTCTACCGGCAACCATCCGGTTGAGACTCTGGTTCCCATGCTGCATCTGGAAAAAGCCGGTTTCTCTCTGGATATCTGTACCCCGACGGGTAAGCCTGCTCAGATCGAAATGTGGGCCATGCCGGAAAAAGACGAAGCGGTAGTCAGTATGTACCAGAAGTATCAGGCAGCTTTTCAACAGCCCCTGTCCCTACATGAGGTTGTCGCTGCTGGCCTGACAGACGACTCACCCTACGTCGCCGTGTTTATTCCCGGCGGACATGGCGCCATGCTGGGCTTGCCGGACAATAAAGATCTGGGGACACTGCTGCGCTGGGTGCATCAGCAGAGCAGGTTCCTGCTCGCTATCTGCCACGGCCCGGCCGCTTTGTTGTCTGCCCGAACCGATGATGATTCTCCGTTTATTTACCGGGGTTATAAGATTGCAGCCTTCCCGGATTCTCTGGATAAAGTCACCCCGCTGTTCGGATACCTGCCGGGTCCGATGCCCTGGTTTTTCGGGGAAAAACTGAAAACCTGTGGTGTTGATATCATCAACCACAAAGCCGCAGGCGTGTGCTATCAGGACCGTAAACTGATTACCGGTGACAGCCCGGATGCCGCCAACAAATTCGGCGTGATGGCAGCAGAAGCCTTACTTGACGCTCTTACGCAGAAAAAAATACAGAATTTAAAAAGCTGAATCATGACCCGGTAACGGTCACACACACCACCCGGGTATCGTCGGCTACCGCCATAATGTCGGTGTTATCACTGTAGAAAAGCGTACCACGGGGTAAATCGGTGTCTGCGGACCGCAGCCCGCCCTGATACACATAACCCAGATTTCCGGGTTCCAGCATTAACCGGCCGCCGTTCGGCAGTAACTGTACTGAGAGCCGGGTATTTTCACCGTCATAGACACTGTTATCCCCGGAATGCAGATCAATCAGGGTATGCGTCGGTTGCTCAGGGATATCTCCTTCGGGCCTCAACCAGATCTGCACCATACCGGTGATGTCATTCTCCGGATTGATTTCATCGTGCATAAAACCACGCTGCCCAGCCCGCTGAACCATCACCTGCCCGGCATGAAATTCCTTGCCATCGCCAGCGCTGCCCTGATGAATGACGCGTCCACGGGTAAGGATACTGACCACATCAATACCCTGATGATAATGCCTGCCAGTACTGCCACCAGGGCGGAAATAAGCATGTGCCAGATAAGTCAGCTGACCATGCCCCTGCCAGACGATATCAGGCCGGTTACTGGTGAAGACTTCAGGGTCCATCACCAGAATCATCTCCCGGATACCGGCAAAGCCGGTGATATCGACATCGTCATAGTGCAGGGTTTTCATTTTCCGCTCCGGTGGTTCAGGTTTCCTTTATGAGGAAACCCTTTATCAGCCAGCCAGCGCCTGACGCACGGATTCTTTCATCGGCGTGGTCTCACGACCAATCAGCTTGCTCAGATCTTTGCTGTCGCTGAACAGGCCGCCATGAGACGCGCCGGTATCAGAGTCTGCCAGAATCGCAGCGAACGGCCCTGGGATGCCTGCATCTTCCAGTGCTTTGGCGTAATCGGCTTCCGGCATGTTAGTGTAAACCACGGTTTTACCGGTCTGTGCGCCAATTTCTTCAGCCAGGTCGTTCAGGGTATAGGCTTTGTCTCCGGCCAGCTCATACACTTTGCCAGCCTGATCATCCGCTACCAGCACAGCGGCGGCCGCTGCGGCATAGTCCGCACGTGCAGCAGAGGCGATCAGTCCATCGCCAGCACTGCCGAACACGGCACCCGTCTGCAAGGCAACCGGCACACTGGCCATGTAGTTTTCACTGTACCAGCCGTTGCGCAGCAGCACATAAGGCACACCGGAGTCAGCCAGAAACGCTTCGGTCTGAACGTGCTCTTCGGCCAGAGCCAGCGGTGAGGTATCAGCTTTGAGAATACTGGTGTACGCCAGCAGCTTCACACCTGCCTTCTTAGCCGCCTGAATGGCATTTTTATGCTGCACAGCACGCTGCCCCACTTCACTGGAAGAAATCAGCAACACCTTATCAACGCCTTCAAACGCACTGACCAGACTCTCCGGCTGGGTGTAATCTCCCTGACGGACGATCACGCCTTGTTCTGCCAGATCAGCCAGCTTGGATGGCGTACGCACAACCGCCACCAGACTCTGGGCCGGAACGGATTTCAGCAGTTCGTTAATTACCAGACGACCCAGTTGGCCGGAAGCACCTGTAATTGCAATCATGATCACTCTCCTCTGTTGTTCATAAGTGATGCATTCAGCATAGACCTCATGCTATCTTTTAGTAAGTACGAACAAAAAGGTAAGTATTATGAGCGATACCACCAAACACACTCCGGCTATGGGCTTGTCTGAACGCTTTGAAAAGGGCGATCTGTTCGCTGCGCCGTGCCCTTCAAGAGAAGTGCTTGCTCACGTTTCCAGCCGCTGGGGAGTGCTGGTGCTGATTGGTCTGCGCAGTGGAACCCATCGTTTCAGCGAGCTGCGCCGTAAAATTGATGGCGTCAGCGAAAAAATGCTCGCCCAGACCCTGCAGGCTCTGACCCGGGATGGCTTCGTCAAGCGGGTATCGCACCCGGTCGTCCCACCGTTTGTAGAATACAGCCTGACCCCCATGGGGAGAGAAGTCGCAGAGAAAGTTACCGGGCTGGCCGACTGGATTGAGATCAATCTGCTGCGGGTGATGGATGCCAGAGCAGAGGCAGAAACCGCTGACAGCGATTGAGTCTCTGACGCTGCCGGACATCAGCCGGGGTTATTCAACCCCGGGAAAAATCGACACAATACCTTCTTCAATACTGGCCTGATCAATATCCAGCACCGTTACAGCCTCTGTTATCACCGGAATCCTCACTTTGGTGCAGAAATTCTCACGGTTCTCCCAGAAAGCCAGAAGGCAGCCTTTATCGTAATCCGGAAAACCGACACAGGTGGCCAGATATCCCCCCTCAGCGACCCGCTCACGCAATCCGCTCAGCAGAGCATCCAGGTGTGTATCCAGAGGCCCTTCTGTATCAGCCGGGACGAGAACCACTTCTGTCATTCCCTGTTCGGTCAGTAACAGCCCCAGAGGTGGTACGGTCTCCTGTTGCGACAGAACGATGTTCACTTTAGTGATGAGTTGCGCCAGAAGCTCTTCAAACTGCTGCTCTGAAGTCTGCAAAATAACTCCCTGAAAATCCGCAAAAGAGGCCAAGCCTAACACAGCCAGGCCGCCTATTCCGCCCGGGCGGACATCAGTGCTCTGCAGACGGATTACCATCCTGCAGGGTTCTGAGCAGCTGCGCAGCCTTCAGAGTCTGCTCCTGCAGACGCTTATACAGACTCAGACGCTGCAGGCCCTGGTTCATCACCGTCAGGCTCAGTTGCTCTTCCACCGTCGCATCCAGAAGCTGCTGTTTCAGCGCCTGATACGTCTGTTCGGCCTCATTCTGCTCAACCGTGACAGAATCCGGCTCTGGCCGGTCGTGCAGCAGCAGCCAGTCGTTCATGGGTTGCAGCAGCTCCACGGGCAGGGGCGCTTCTTCATCCAGCTCGTCGAGGGTTTCCAGCAGGTTGTAAGCGTACTGAATAATCAGCAGACACTGCGGCAGCTGGCGTGACAGAGCACGGCGCAGTGGTTGATTGAGAATACCGGTGATATAGAGATTGATGTCCTGCAGCAGGCTGCGCAATGCACTGCGGTTGTCGTTGTTGGACTGGTTTCCGGTATTGACCAGACTGCTGTTGATGTGTGCAGCCAGCAGCCCCTGAAAACGCGCCAGTTCCAGCGTGATGGCGCGCAGAGCAACATCCGGTACCACCGCGGCGGCTTTATCCAGATGCTGCAACGACAGCACTTTTTCGCCCTTGTGAAAGCGCGCCTGCAACCAGTGAGTGAAGCGGTCACCGAAGGGCCACATCAGGAGTACACCGAGCAGGTTGAACAGGGTATGGAAACCGGCCAGAAACAGCGCCGGGTTGGTATCTGCCTCACCTGCTGGCATAAACGCAGCCACCAGCCACATAAACACCGGCAGCATGGCCAGTGCCACAGCCCCGGTGATCAGATTGAACAGCACATGTGCCAGCGACAGACGTTTGCCGTTGGAAGTCGCCCCGAACGACGCCAGAATCGCCGTCGAGGTGGTGCCGATATTGGCTCCGATCACGGCAGCCGCTCCGGCCTCCAGCGGCAGCAACTGACTGGCTATCGCCGTCAGAATTAACGCAATGGCCGCGCTGGACGACTGCATCAGCACCGTCAGCAGAGTACCAGCAACCACCATTCCGAATAACGACAGTCCACCACCGGCCAGCAGAGAATCACTGAGCCCGCCACCCAGCCCGTCAAACGAACTCTTGAGGAAATCGATGCCCAGAAACAGCAGGCCGAAACCCGCAATGGCCGTTCCTGCTGCTTTGAGACGGGCATTTCTGACACCCAGATAAATAAAGGCGCCAATGCCAATCAACGGCAGCGCATAAGCATCAATCTTGATGCTGAAACCCAGCACCGCTACCAGCCAGGCGGTGAGTGTGGTACCGACATTACTGCCGAAAATCACCCAGAGTGCGTGCTGAAATCCGAGCAGACCGGCGTTCACAAAACCGAGCGTGGCCACAGTAACAGCGCTTGATGACTGCACCAACGCCGTAATGGTGATACCACTTAACAGAGCGCGCAGACGGGTGGACGTCCAGCGGCTGAGGAGTACTTCCAGTGCCGGACCGGCGGCCAGTTTGAGACCGTCAGTCAGCAGCGTCATACCAAGGAGAAAAAGACCAATACCACCGAGGAAGTGGGCGAACATAGAGCGTGATTTTCCTGACAGATAAACTTTTAAGATACCTGAACCCGGACAGGAATATCAGTCTCCGTAACGGGAAAATCCGTTGATATCCCATCATTGCAGCCGGCATCCCTGTTGCCACTCTGTTCGCCAATAACTGGCTCTCTATGCCCTGAGTAAATGCACAGAATCAGTTGCAAAATACCGCCCATTTATTAACTCTGTCTGCATCTCAGCCGACTTCAGGGAAGGGTCATGGCATCACTTCTGGACCGGACGTTCGCCGTCATTGCAGTTACTCCTGCCGATGAGCACACCCTTAACGTTCTGCGCGAAACCGCAGAACGTTATCAGCGCAGCTGTGGCTGTACCACAGGCTCTGTTTTCCTGCTGACTGCGCTTAGCGCCATCGTTATCGTCACTCTGTTTTTTCCCAGTCTTCATTGGCCACTCATATGGAGCCCTGTCCTGCTGCTCTCTGCCGCAGTTGGCGGCAAACTCGCCGGTATGGGGGCAGGCAGAATCAGACTGTATTTTTTATACCGGAGCCTGCTCCCACGCGGAGCAGCAATACCACAGGATGTCATCCCGGAATAACCGGGCAGGAGAAAGTCATGGCGAGTGTCTGCAGAGAACAGCAGGTAAAAGTCGAAGAGGAAGTGGTTCAGAAAGTTGACCGCTACGAAAAGCAACAACGCGAACGCTGCGAAAATACGGAGTGTAACCCCTGGCTGTTGTGTCTTAATCAGCTGGTCTGCTGGCTGTATTGGGTAACTGTCAAAATCACCGAGTGGGTGGTTATTCTTGTGGTCCGCTGGGTCTACAGGATTGTCTGCGTCACCGTATCTCTGGTCATTGGGGTTCTGGCACTCCTCATATTACGCACGGACATCTTTATTGCCGCACTTGAAGATCTGGTTGAGCTGGTCGCAGACGTCATTTATACCGCCATCGGCGCCATTCTGCTGCCCGGTAATGCCCTTATTGATCTGATCCTGACCACCCTGAATATCAAAGACAAGGCACGCGGACTGACCAAAGAGGAAATCGCTGTACTCAGACCTGTTTTCGGCGATTCCCTTGCTTACGGCATGATCAGGATCAATGAAGGACGGATCGGTATTATGGGACCGCCGTTTGCCGGTACCCGCGGAGCCACTACGGTGGGTTACCGCATTTATTTCCGCTCTTACAACATCGTGACTCTGGTACATGAGTGCGTGCACGTCTGGCAGTTCCAGTTCGGAGCCACACGCTACATCGGGCAATCGGTAGTGTTCCAGGGCATCCATGCACTGGGCGGCGATGATCCTTATGACTGGTTTGCGCAAATCGGCACCGATGTGAATGGCTGGTATCTGATGAACAATGTCGAAGCCCAGGCCGAATTTATTGAGGACCTGTTTAACTTCGGCCACTTTATTGCCTCCGATGGCACTACAGATGACAGTACCGGTGCTTTTTTCCGTCAGGACGACGGTGGCAGTAATGAATTCCTGTATGGACTCGACAGCAGCGGCGGGGAAACCACCGATCCTGGTGACGGAGCAATGGACTTTACTCTAGCGGCAAATGCAGCGTGGGCTATTTTGAAATCAGGATAAACCGGCATCCGGTTCATGTGGCTATGCAGCTTGCAGCCGAGATGGTTCAGGAAGGGCAGCCAGCTTGAATATACAACTGAAAGCGTCAGCGAAGCCGGCA